>OOAE01000372.1_pt1 | contig 44361 bp, 38 predicted proteins | sample 1671271 | NCBI WGS metagenome assembly OOAE01 (sample SAMN06348139, study PRJEB24527) | human gut metagenome | biome: human gut; feature: ankylosing spondylitis patient; material: feces | host: Homo sapiens | place: China | collected 2015-10 | reverse complement strand
TGTTGATGATGCCGGAGTGCTCACTGAACATACCGCCCAGTGCCACCAGCATCAGGACGATGCCATACAGCAGGGTATATTTGATCAAAAGCAGCATCTTACTTGCCCTCCTTCTTCGCGTTGGCCTTTTCCGCCGGGGCAGGCTCTGCGTTCACATTGGTCTTGTCCGCATTCTTGAACAGCAGCTTCTGGATCTTGCCGCGGAACAGCATGGAGAATGCACACAGGTAGATGATGATGCCACTGATCAGGTCGGCGATCTCCGTGGGATAATACTTGGTGGAAAGGAAGGTGCCGCCCACCGAGATGTGGGAGATGAACAGGGCCGAGAAGATGGTGCCAATGGGGTTGGAGCTTGCCAGCAGGGCAACGGAGATGCCGTTGAAGCCCATGGCGGGCAGGCTGGTGGAGTTCAGGGGGTTCCACTGGCCCACGTTGGACAGGTAGAACAGGCCCGCGCCAAAGCCTGCCAGCGCACCGGCAATGGCCATGGAGAGGATGATGTTCTTTTTTTCGTTGATACCGGCGTAGCGGGCAGCACTCTTATTCAGGCCGACCGCCTTCAGCTCATAGCCAAAGGTGGTCTTGTTCAGCACCACCCAGATCAGGATGGCCACCACAGCGGCCAGGAAGATGGCGATGGTGGTGCTGTTGGTCTGGAACAGCTTGTTCAGGCCGAAGTCCGGGATGACAGACTGGGCGAGATCCGCGTTCTTGCCCAGGTTCAGGGTGCGGGTGTTGCGCACATCATACATGGGGCCGGTGCCGTTCTGGTAGACCAGCTCATTGACAAGGTACAGGCCGATCCAGTTGAACATGATGGAGGTAATGACCTCGTTGATGTTGAAGTAGGCCTTGAAGAAACCGGGGATGGCACCCCACAGACCGCCCAGAATGGCCGCAGCCAGCAGGCAGACGAACCAGGGCAGCTTGAGCATGATGGCGCAGTAGAGGGCACCGTAAGCGCCCAGCGTGTACTGACCGGCGGCACCGATGTTGAACAGGCCGGTCTTGAAGGCAAAGCCCACGGAAAGGCCGGTCATGATCAGGGGCGCGGCGTTGGCCAGTTCCTTGCCGACACCATAGGGGGCATCATGGAAGCCGCCCTTGAGGATGCGGACAAAACCGTCTGCCCATGCGTGGGCCGGGTTGATGGCCAGCAGCACGAGGAAACCCACAAACAGACCGATCAGGATGCACAGCAGAGCAGCCATCACGCTGGTGACAGAACCCTGCAGCCCGTTGTGGGAAAGTTTTTTGTTTTTCATTTCTGCTTACTCCTTTCCCTGCTTGCGGGCACCGGCCATGTACAGGCCCAGCTCCTGGACTGTGGTGGTCTTGGGGTCAAACTCACCCACGATCTCACCCTCGTACATCACAAGGATCCGGTCAGAGAGGTTCATCACCTCGTCCAGCTCCAGACTGACCAGCAGCACGGCCTTGCCCCTGTCGCGCTCATCCACGATCTGCTTATGGATATACTCAATGGCACCGACATCCAGGCCGCGGGTGGGCTGCACTGCCACCAGCAGCTTGGGGTCTTTGTCGATCTCACGGGCAATGATCGCCTTCTGCTGGTTGCCGCCGGACATGCTGCGCACGATGGTGGCGCTGCCCTGGCCGCTGCGCACGTCATACTGGGCGATCAGCTTATCGGAGTACTCCCGCACCTTTTCACTGCGGATAAAGCCGTTGTGCTGGAACTCGGGCTGCCAGTAGCGCTGGAGCACCATATTGTTTTCCAGGCTGTAATCCAGCACCAGACCATGCTTGTGGCGGTCCTCAGGGATATGGCTCATGCCGTCCTTGGAGCGCTGGCGGATGCTCTCGTTGGTGATCTCCTTGCCGTCCAGCAGCACCTTGCCGCTGTTGAACTTTTCCAGACCGGTCAGACCATAGACAAACTCGGTCTGGCCGTTGCCCTCGATGCCCGCCAGACAGACGATCTCACCGCCACGCACCTGGAAAGAGACGTTCTTGACGGCATCCTTCTTGTGCTGGGCGTTGTGCATGGTAACGTTCTGCACGTCCAGCACCACCTCGCCGGGGGCGGCGGGCTTTTTGTCCACCTGCAGCTGAACATCGCGGCCGACCATCATGCGGGAAAGCTCTTCCTTTGTGGTGTCCTTGATGTCCACAGTGCCCATATACTTGCCCTTGCGCAGAACCGTGCAGCGATCTGCCACTGCCATGATCTCGTTGAGCTTGTGGGTGATGAAGAGGATGGATTTGCCTTCCTTCTTGAACCCGCGCATGATCTCCATCAGCTCGTCGATCTCCTGCGGGGTCAGAACAGCTGTGGGCTCATCAAAGATCAGGATCTCGTTGTCGCGGTAGAGCATCTTCAGGATCTCAACACGCTGCTGCATACCAACAGAGATATCACTGATGAGTGCATCGGGGTCCACACGCAGGCCGTACTTTTCGCTCAGGGCCACGACCTTCTTGCGGGCCTCAGCCTTCTGCAAAAAGCCCAGCTTATTGGGCTCCACGCCCAGAATGATGTTATCCAGCACGCTGAAGCATTCCACCAGCTTGAAGTGCTGGTGCACCATGCCGATGCCCAGCGCGTTTGCATCGTTGGGGTTGCGGACGGCGACCTCCTTGCCGTTCTTGAGGATCTTACCGGCCTCCGGCTGGTACAAGCCGAACAGCACGCTCATCAGCGTACTTTTGCCAGCGCCGTTTTCGCCCAGCAGGGCATGTACCTCGCCCTTGCGCAGCTGCAGGGTGATATCATCGTTTGCCTTGATTCCAGGGAACTCCTTGGTAATGTGGAGCATCTCGATCACAAAATCCTCTGCCAATCTGCTCACTCTCCTTTCGTGTCAAATCGACACCTGTACTATTCTGTGTACCATTATACCGTATTTTTGCGGTTTTGCACACTTCTTTTTGATTTTTTGGCGGGATGTACTCTTATAAGTATTACTTTTGTGCAAGCTGCACGATTTTTCGCGAGACAAAAACGACCCTCTCCGTCAAAGCCTAGCGGCAATGACGGAGAGGGTCGTTCCCTGCAGCCCTTGCGGACTGTTCAAATTTTACTGGATGTAGGTGACGTTGGTGAACTCGCTGACGGTGGGCTTGGTAGCGTCGTCAGAGCTGTTGTCAACAACGATCTCGCCGGAAGCGATCTTCTGCTTCAGCTCCTCGTACTCCTCAACCGTGAAGGTCTCGAAGTTCCAGCTGTCCTCATCGGTGGGCAGGCCGACGTAATCGCCGTCCTCCAGACCAAAGTTGCCGTTGGTTGCTGCGATGGTGCTCCACTCGCCTGCCTCGATGTCGGACAGAGAAGTAGAAACAGCCTCAGACAGGCCCTTCATAGCGGAGGTGATGAACGGGTTGTAAGCATAGGTGCCGTCAGCAACGCCGTTTGCACCGATGTAGTTCTGGTCAACGTCAACGCCGATGACGTAGCCGTTGTTCTTCAGAGCAGCCTCAACAGCGGAGGTGTAGATACCGCCGCCGCAGGCAAAGACGACCTGAGTGCCGTTGGAGTACCAGCCCTCCATACGGGAGGTGATGTTGGCATCGCCGTAGAACTGGCCGCCGTAGAAGTAGTTGATGTCGATGTTCTGACCCAGCTCCTGAGCAGCAGCATCAGCGCCCTGCACAAAGCCGTAGCCGTAACGGATGACAGCGGGAACAGCCATGCCGCCCAGGAAGCCCAGCTTGGTCTTGCCGTCCTTGGCAATGGCGTAACCTGCCAGATAGCCTGCCTGCTCCTCCTTGAAGGTGATGCAGTAGCAGTTGGAGGGGATCTCATCGGTGCCGATATCGCCCTGGGTGACATCGATAGCAATGAACTTGACATCGGGGTACTGCTCAGCAGCCCATGCCAGAGAAGCGCCATACAGGTAGCCGACGCAGACAATGACCTCAGCGCCATCGTTGACAGCCTGACGGATCATGGTCTCACGATCCTCATCGGAAGCGTCAGCCTCGGGGATGTAGTACTGGCAGTCATCACCCATGTAGCTGGAAACAGCGCTCCAGCAAGCCTGGTTGAAGCTCTCGTCATCGATCGTGCCGGTATCGCAGGTCAGAGCGACCTTTGTGATCTTGCTGGCAGCCTCGGAGCCAGCCTCAGAAGCTGCAGAGGAAGCAGTGGAAGAAGCGGTGCTGGTGGAAGAGGAAGAACCACCGCAGGCGGTCAGAGCAGCGGCAGCAGCTGCAGCGCCAGCCACAGCCAGGAAGTTACGACGAGAAATCATCATAAGAAAACTCTCCTTTTTATACATTAAAAATTGCGCTTTAAAAAGGGAATGCGCACACTTGCACATTTACTGACCCAAGTATAGCCGGGTCATGTGAGGAAAGCAAGGCATTTCCGATTACAAAATCTTTACAGATTTTTTGTAAAATCCGCGTAAAAGTCGTACTGCTTCGCCAATTTTGGCAAAATATCCGCTTCCCGCCTCACTCTTCCACGGCTTTGTTGCCCGCCACGTTGGAGGGGCCAAAGCCGAATGGCAGCAGCTCCTCCATGCTGCGCTCGATGAAATCATCGGGGGTCTTTGCCATGATGACATTCAGCTCCGGTCCGCCGAACTCAAACAGCGCCTGACGGCAGACCCCGCAGGGTGAGGTGATCTGCTTGTTCACCTCGCCGCGGCGGGAACCCACCACGGCAATATCGGTGAAACGGGTCACGCCCTCGCTCACCGCCTTGAACAGGGCTGTACGCTCAGCACAGCTGGTGGGGGTGAAAGCGGCGTTTTCCACATTGCAGCCGGTGAAGATGCGGCCATCTTCGGCCCGCAGGGCAGCACCCACCATGAAATCGGAGTAGGGCGCATAGGCCTGCTCCCGGGCTTCCAGCGCCATCCGGATCAGGGCTTTCTTTTCGTCTAAAGTCAGATTGGTCATAGGGGCCTCCTTTTTATTCTAAAGTATAAACAAACGTTTCTGCGTCTTTCTGAACAAATCCTATACTTTCAAACATTTTACGGGACTGCTTGTTGAAAGAATAAATTTCTGCATAGCATTGCGGATACTTCTTCTCTTTTGCCAGTGCAAGAATCTTCCCAATCACTGTTCTCCCAATGTGCCGATTCTGATACTCTTTGCAGACCACAATCGAAATTTCTCCGCTCGTCTGCAAGCATACATCTCCGCACAGAATGCCCTTATATTCAATGTAGAATAAATCACCATGACTATCCAGATACTGGTACATATTTTTCAGGATAGACAGGTCATAAATGCGATTCTGATTATCTACATGATGGCACAGTTCTGCGTCCTGATACCACGGAAGGGCAATTTCATAGGCTGGGTAATAAGGTACAAGGCAGATATCCTGATTTGGTTGAAAGTCGTTCATCTTTCATCCCCTCTTTTGCACTTCAATTATACGGCGTGTTCTCAAATTCTTCAAGAGATTTCTCGTTGTTCATTTATTATGTAACGAAAGTTCTTGCATTTTTCATTACAGACGCATATAATAGAATCAAGAAGGAGGCGTATTAGAATGGCAAATGCAGTCAATGTGAACTTCCGGATGGACCCAGACCTGAAACGCAGCATGGAAGAGGTTTGCGCCGAGATGGGACTTTCTATGACAACGGCATTCACGATTTTCGCCAAAAAAGTTTCCCGGGAGCACCGCATTCCCTTTGAGGTTTCCGCCGACCCGTTCTACTCGGAAAGCAACATCAATCATCTCCGCCAGATCGTCCACGACATCGATACCGGAAAAGCCAAGCTCACTGAGCACGATTTGATCGAGGTAGATTAAATGAGATTGCTTCGGGCACTATACTGACACCTGAAAAGAGGGCCGTTGCTTTTTGGCAACAGCCCTCTTTCGCTCTCAAAAATAAACTTAGTACTCCGCGCCCAGTGCAACCTTCATCATGTTGGTGAAGCTGGTCTGGCGCTGCTCGGCGGTGGTGATCTCCGGGGAGACGAAGCTGTCGGAGATGGTCAGCAGGCAGGCGGCGTTCTTGCCCAGGACCTGAGCGTTGGCGAAGAGGGCAAAGCTCTCCATCTCCACACACAGGCAGCCGCGCTCATCCCGCAGCTTTTCCCAGTAGGTGGGCTTTTCATCGGAGGGCTGGCGATAGAACACATCGGCGGAATGGATGTTGCCCTCGATCAGGGGGATGCCCTGCTTTGCGGCGGAAGCGCGCAGCTTGTCGTTCAGGGTCTGGCTGGGCAGGGTGAGGTCCCCCTCAAAGCCGCTCTGGACCCGGGCATAATTGCTCTCGCTCACGGCACCGGCGGCCAGCACCACATCGAACAGCTTGGCTTTGTCGGTGTAGCTGCCGGCAGAGCCGATGCGGATGATGTTGTCCACATCGTAGAACTTGTACAGCTCGTAGGAGTAGATGCCGATGGAGGGCATTCCCATGCCGCTGCCCATCACACTGATGGGGCGGCCCTCATAGGTGCCGGTAAAGCCCAGCATTCCACGGACACCGGTGACCTGGCGGACATCCTTGAGGAAGGTATCCGCGATGAACTTTGCCCGCAGCGGATCGCCGGGCATCAGGACGGTCTTTGCGAAATCGCCTTTTTCAGCGCTGATGTGGGGTGTTGCCATAATCATTCTCCTTTTTGTTTGTAAAATAAACCTCTCAGGCGCTTCACGCCAGCATACGAGTTGCGGCTCCCAGCGTCCACTTCGTGCAAAGTATTGCACTCGTGTCCTGCTGGCCGCTGCCCCAACAACGCCTCCCTTCATCCGCCACTGGCGGCGGTCGTCGTTGTTGCCTGATAGGGGAGCTAAGTTTATGCTTCGCATTGCCGGAGAGGTTCTGTTCTGATTTATCGCTTTCCGGAGAACACGCTCTGCGGTGCGATGTACGAGCCGTTGCGGCGGATCTCGAAGTGGCAGTGGTTGCCGGAAGAGCGGCCCGTGCTGCCCACATAGCCGATGAGCTGGCCCTGCCGCACGGTCTGGCCCGCACTGACCGCCAGAGACAGGCAGTGGGCATAGACCGTGGTATAGCCGCCGGAGTGGCTGATGATCACAGAATAACCATAGCCCGTACCGGCACCGGCCTTGTTATAACCCGCCTTGGTCACGGTGCCGCCCGCCGATGCATAGATGGGCGTACCGGCAGAGGCACAGATATCCACGCCCTTATGGCCGCTGCCATACCAGCGCGAGCAGTTGCGGTAACCCGGGACCGGCCAGATAAACTGACCGCTGCCGCCGATGTATGCCGCCGCACCGTTCTTCGTGACCTTCTTGGTGCCAACGACCACTTTCTTATTCACCGGCTCCCGGATGGTCTCAGTGGAAAGGATGGTCTGCTCCAGCAGCACGCCGTTGGTATCGTAGACGTTCTGCATGGTGACGCGGCGCAGGCCGTTCTCGCCCTCCTGCAGGGTCTTGGTGGTTCCCTTGGTGTACTCGTTGGACTGGGTGGTCTCGGTGCCGAAGGGGATCTCCTCCTCCCGCGTCTCCACCTTGGTGATGCGGACTTCCAGCAGAGCCTCCTGCTTGGTCACGATCAGCTGGTCGCCCTCCTGGATATTGGAGTCCTCGGCCAGGGGAGCACCCTTGAAATTCGTATTCAGGGCACACAGCTCCCGGAAGGTCAGGTCGTTCTTCTGGGCAATGGCCCACAGGGTATCGCCCGCCCTGACCGTATAGATCTTCTCCTGCTGCTGCACGCCGGTCAGCATATTCTCAATGGAATTGTCATCCTCAAAGCTGTCGTTGAAATAGACTCCATCTTCCAGCGTCACATTTTTGCTAAAGCCCACGCTGATATTCTCGTCTGCCTGATCCTCGTAGGGGGCCAGCAGGCTCTCCAGATAGCCGCGCAGGGTGTCACCGTCGGAGCAGACTGCCGTCAGCTCCCCATCCAGATACAGAGCGGTGCCCTCACTGATCTGGTCGCTGGCGCTCTGCAGAATGGCGTTTGCCGTCTCGCTCTCGTCCATGGTCTTGTGGGTCACGGAGATGGTATAGGTCGGCTCGATGGTCAGCTCGGTCTTGTCCGAACCGGCGTAGTTGATGCGCTGCATCACATCCTCTTTTGCGAGGTTGAACACCTCCTCATTGGCCACATAGCCAACGGTCTGGCCGTTCACCTGCACAGCCAGCGCATAGGGCTGGGCCATCGTCCTGTTCCAGACCGTGACGAACACGGCCAGCATACACAGGGGCAGGATGTACATTGCTGTCCGGGGCAGCAGGCTCAGGTTGCGCTTGAGCCCGCCCACAAAATAGCGCCCGGCCGCTTTTACGGAAGCGCCAAAGCCCCGCTCCCGGCGCACATCGTTGGCGTGGGCCGCCACAGCGCCGAGGCCCTTGAAGAACAGGTAAAGCGGTGCCAGCAGATCCTTGAACATCTGCGCCGCACCGGGAAAGGCTGTTGCAATGATGGTATGCAGGGCATTCCTGCACCAGCGGGCCAGTCTGCGGGCCACAGCAGCAATACCGCGCCCTGTGCGCACCACCATGTACTCTGCCGCAAAGCCCAGTGCATAAAGTGCCTCGCCAACTGCCAGCACCACGACACTGGCCCGCAGCTTTTTGGCCACATCATTCATGTGCCGCTGCGTTTTGCGGCGGAAACGGTGCCGCCGCAGCAGGCCGGAGATCTGGACCTTTGCCCAGAAGCTTCGCAGTTTTTCTCTGCCCTTCACCGGCGCTGCAGGAGCCTGGCTCTGCGGCTCCTTTGTTTTTTCTTCGATCAAAAGGGGTTGCTCCTTCCTGACGTTTTGGGTCGAAAGTTACAAATTCATATCAATTATACACTCTGCCCGGGCTGATACAAGGTTTGTCACAGAATTTGGGCAGAGCTTTCACAGAGGTTTCACTTTATTTTCATATTTCAGCGTCCAGCAATGCCCGCATATCCTCGGGCAGGGGGCTCTCCACCGCAACGGTGCGGGCGTGTTCCTCCACCGGCGTTTCCAGCCGGATGCCGCCGGGCACCTCGGTGTAAGCCGGCACCCGGAAACTCTGCCGGGCGCAATGGAGCGCCTGCCGGGCAATGCGGTCACGGTGCCCGCCGTAAAGGTCGTCCCCAGCCAGCGGGTGGCCGATGGATGCAAAGTGCACCCGGATCTGATGGGTGCGGCCCGTCACGGGAACACAGGCAGCAAGGCTCAGGCCCTGCGCTGCCTTTAATATGGTATACTCGGTGCGGCTGGGCTTGCCCTCGGGGGTCACGCACCGCCCGATGATGCTGTCCCCTCTCCGGCCGATGGGGGCATCGATGATCCCGGGGCCAAGGGGCAGTTCGCCCTCCACGATGGCGTAATATAGCTTTTCCACGCCCTCGGCCAGCAGGGGCGCGGCATAGCTGTTCTTTGCGGCCAGCACCAGCCCGCTGGTGTCTTTATCGATCCGGTTCACCGGGCGGAACACCGGGCTTTCGCCGTGGGCAGCCGCCCAGGCGGCATAGCCGTTGGCCAGGGTATCCCGGGGGTAGTTCAGTGTGGGGTGGACCGCCAGATGGGGCGGTTTTTCCAGCACCACGGCAAAGGCATCCTCGTAAACGACCCTGACCGGGATCTCAGGCTGGGGCTCCACGCCGGGGCCGTCGGCGGGCAGCGCAAAGTGGATCACCTGCCCTGCCTGCACACGGCGGTTGGCCAGAATGGGAACATCGTCCGCAAAAAAGCCGCTGCCATGGAATTTGACCGCCCGGGCCAGCTCCGTGGAGACGGCACACCGGCGCAGAAAGCCGCGCAGCAGCACGCCATCGGCTTCGGGCGGGACATTGAAAAGCAGCTGCATCCTTTGTCCCTCCCAAAAATTTCACGCCATATTTAGATTTATTATACCAAATTTCATCGTCACTTGCAAATCTTGTTTTTTTATGGTATCATGGGGAACGGAAAACGAGTGGAACATACGGCGGCGGGGCGGCTTTGACCGCTCTGAGGAAAGTCCGGGCCTCACAGAGCACGGTAACTGCTAACGGCAGCCGAGGGTGACCTCAGGGAAAGTGCAACAGAAAACAAACCGCCGCAGCAATGCGGTAAGGATGAAACGGCGAGGTAAGAGCTCACCAGCGCATGGGTGACCATGCGGCTTTGTAAACCCTACCGGAAGCAACGCCTATATGGGACGTACAGCGCTGCTCGCGTGTCCCGAAGGCGGCACGAGCCTGTCAGCAATGGCAGGCCTAGACAGATCGTCGTTTAATACAGAACCCGGCTTACGGTCCATCTCGTTTTCCATTTGGTGTATCCACAGGGGGTTGTTAGAACCCTTCTTTGCCCCACCGTCAGGCGCAGGGACAGAGAAGGTTGATAACAGCCCTCTTTTCGTTTTGGCCAGAGTGTGGTATACTATCCTCACCACGGGAGCACAGTTGTTCGCCGTGGGCAAACAAGAGAGACAGGATGTGAAATCCTCCGATGAAAGATGGTTTTTTGAAAGCAGCAGCCCTCTCGCCCGCGCTTCGGGTGGCGGACTGCGCCTACAACACCCGGCAGATCCTCACGGAGCTGCGTGCCGCCGCTGCCCGCGGCGTGAAGCTGGCCGTGTTCCCTGAGTTCTGCCTGACCGGCTATACCTGCGGCGACCTGTTTTTGCAGCGCACCCTGCAGCAGGGAGCCCTGACCGGCCTGCAGGAGCTGCTGGATGCCAGCCGGGAGCTGGACACCGTGGCCCTTGTGGGCCTGCCCCTGATGGTGCGGGGCAAGCTGTACAACTGCGCTGCCGTGCTCTGCCGCGGGCAGCTGCTGGGTCTGGTTCCCAAAACGTACCTGCCCAACTACGGCGAGTTCTATGAAAAGCGGCAGTTCACCCCCGGCTCCACCGAAGTGGAGTGGGTGAATGTCTGCGGGCAGGATGTCCCCTTCGGCACCTCCCTGCTCTTCCGCTGCCGTCAGATGCCCAGCTTTGTGCTGGGCGTGGAGCTCTGCGAGGACCTGTGGAGTGCCCTGCCGCCCTCCACCTTCCACGCACTGGCAGGCGCTACCGTCATCGCCAACCTTTCGGCCAGCGATGAAACGGTGGGCAAGGCCGAGTACCGCCGGGCACTGGTGGAGAACCAGTCTGCCCGCCTGCTCTGCGGCTACCTGTACGCCTCGGCAGGCCACGGCGAGAGCACCCAGGACATGGTGTTCGCAGGCCACGACCTGATCGCCGAGAACGGCACCCTGCTGGCTGAAGTGAAGCCCTTTGCGGGCGGTCTTGCCGAGACAGAGCTGGACTGCCAGCGGATGGAATCGGAGCGGGCGCGCAACACCAGCTTTGAGCCCAGCACCGAGGGCTACCAGACCGTGGAGTTCGACCTGGCCCTGACCGACACCGTGCTGACCCGCTGGATAGACCCCACCCCCTTTATCCCCCACAACGAGCAGCTGCGTGCCGAGCGCTGTGAGCTGATTTTGAAGATGCAGGCCGATGGCCTGGCCAAGCGTCTTGAGCACGCCCGCGCCAAAACAGCCGTCATCGGCATTTCGGGCGGTCTGGACAGCTGCCTTGCCCTGCTGGTGGCTGTCCGCGCCATGAAGCAGCTGGGCCGCCCCACCACCGATGTGCTGGCCGTGACCATGCCCTGCTTTGGCACCACCAAGCGCACCCGCAGCAATGCGGAGATCCTCTGTGACGAGCTGCACGTCAGCTTTACCGAGATCGACATTGCCGCCACGGTGCACAGCCACTTCCGGGACATCGGCCAGGACGAGAGCATGCTGGACGTGACCTACGAGAACGGCCAGGCCCGCGTGCGCACCCTGGAGCTGATGGACACTGCCAACCGCACCGGCGGCCTGGTGGTGGGCACCGGCGACCTTTCCGAGCTGGCCCTGGGCTGGGCCACCTACAACGGCGACCATATGAGCATGTACGGCGTGAACGCAGGCGTACCCAAAACGCTGGTGCGCCACCTTGTCCGGTACGAAGCCGACATTGCCGCCACCCCGGCCCTGAAAGAGGTGCTGCTGGACATCCTCGACACCCCTGTGTCCCCCGAGCTGCTGCCCGCCAAGGACAACGGCGAGATCGCACAGCGCACCGAGGATCTGGTGGGCCCCTATGAACTGCACGACTTCTACCTTTATTATGTACTCCGCTTCGGCTTTGGCCCGGCAAAGATCTTCCGGCTGGCCAGGGCAGCCTTTGCGGGCCGGGAGGAATACCCGGACGCGGTGCTTTACAAGTGGCTGCGCAACTTCTACTGGCGGTTCTTTGCCCAGCAGTTCAAGCGCAGCTGCCTGCCCGACGGCCCCAAGATCGGCAGCGTGACCCTCTCGCCGCGCGGGGACTGGCGGATGCCCAGCGATGCCTGCGCCGCCCTGTGGCTGGCCGAGCTGGAACAGCTGTTCCCCCAGAAGGATGCCTGAGCCATGAAGCAGAAAAAAAATCTCTGGGTCAATTTACTGTTCGCCGCTGTTGTTCTGGTGATCGCGGGGGTGCTTTTTTACCTCCGCAGTGCCGGGCAGAGCGGCAGCACCCTGGGCGCGGAGCTGATCTACGGCGATGCAAACACGGTGCAGAAGATCTCTCTGGACCAGGATGCCGTCTATGACATCGACACCGGCTATCTGACGGTGCACATCGAGGTCAAAGACGGCGCGGCACGGTTTATTGATTCCCCCTGCCCTGACCACATCTGCGAAAGCTTTGGCTGGATCTCGCAGGAGGATCAGACGGCCACCTGCCTGCCGGCACGGGCCGTTCTGACCATCGTGCCCCTTGCCTGAGGACATGTCAAAAAGGAGAATTCCTATGTTTGATGAAACTTCCCGTTCCCACATGGACGATGACAGCACCCGGCACATCCACCGGGGCCACCGCCCACCGGAAGAAAAAACTGTGGAGGTGGACAGTGCGGCCTTTTTTGCGCCGGAAACTGCCGCTCCCACCCCGCCGCCTGCACCACCCAAGCCGCCGAAGCATACCGGCGGGCCTGCCCCGGAGTCAAAGCCCCCCCGCCGCAGGCCGGATGCAGATACCGGCGCGGCCAACCCGAAACGAGGTACTGTTTTGCTGATCGTACAAGCCATTCTGAGCATTGCGGCCTTCTTCCAGCTCTGGCGCACCCAGATGCTGCCCGCGCTGTATCTGGTCATCATTGCGGCGCTGCTGGTGCTGTTCTGGCTGCTGGTCAAGCGCTGCCAGGAGTACAGCGCCCCCCGCAAGGTATCCCGGGTGTTCTCGGTGTTCCTGTGCGCCTTTCTGGCACTGGGCTGTGTCTGGGCGCAGCAGGGCCTGAGTGCACTGGATAACGTGACCTCCGGCCTTGTCACCGGCACCGAGGCCAACAAGATCACCAAGGAGCCCTTTGTGGTCTACCTGAGCGGTGTGGACAACCGCGGCGAACTGACTGAAAAGGCCCGCAGCGATGTGAACATCCTCGCCGTGGTCAATCCCTCCACCAAACAGGTGGCGCTCATCAACACCCCCCGCGATTACTACGTTGATCTGGCGGGCACCAACAGCAAGGACAAGCTGACCCATGCCGGTCTGTACGGCGTGGAGACCAGCATGGCAACCCTGGGCAACCTGTACGGGGTCAATGTGGACCAATACCTCCGCATCAACTTTGCGGGCTTCATCAGCATCATCGATGCCGTGGGCGGCGTGGATGTCTACTCCGATCAGGCGTTCACCTCGGTGGGCAGCCCCGGCTATTATGATCCCACCACCTTTGCCGAGGGCTGGAACCATCTGGACGGCAAGAGCGCTCTGGCCTTTGCCCGTGAGCGCCATGCCTTTGCCTCCGGCGATATCCAGCGCGGCATCAACCAGATGAAAGTCATCGATGCCATGATGAACAAGATCAAATCCCCCACCGTGCTGATGAGCTTCTCCAAGCTGATGGATGCTGTGTCCGACTGCTTTGTGACCAGCCTTTCTCAGGAGCAGATCTCCGCACTGGTGCGGATGCAGCTGGCAAGCCTGTCTGACTGGGACATCCAGAGCTATACCGTGACCGGCACCGGCGGCAAGAGCTCCCAGTGCTACTCCGCAAAGGGTCAGAGCCTCTATGTGATGAAGCCGGATGAGAACTCCGTCAGCCAGGCCAAGGAACTGATTGCATCCGTTCTGGGCGGCGAGGGCACCGTGAGCGATACCCAGCAGACCCCCGAAAAGACCGAGGTATACACCCCCACGGCTGACCCCAACGCGGGCACCTCTGTGGAGGAATCGCCCGACAGCGTCATTGTGGAGGAACCTGCCGAGAGCATGCCTGCGGAACAGCCTGCCGATGAGCAGCCCGCAGAACCCACCCCCGAAGCACCTGCTGAGAGCGAGGCTTCCACCGAAGCACCTGCCGAGAGTGAAGCCAGCAGTGAATCCACCGGCGGAGCAGAAGCACCTTCTATCTCTCTGCCCACGCAGGAGCAGGTGGAATCTGCTGCCAACTCCCTGCATCAGGCCGCTTCCACCGTGCTGGATGCCCTGTTCGGCTCCAGCAGCAGCGGAGAATAAAACAGGATAAAACAGCACAAGCCCCGGGCCTTGCAAAAGGTCCGGGGCTTGTTGTCTGCTGATCTTACAGGGAAGCGCGATTACTCAGCGTCGCCCAGCTCAAAGGTCTTGACAGAGACAGTGCCGTTGCGGCCAGCCTTGTCGGTACGCAGATACTGGCGGGTGGTCTCGCCGTTGCTGGTCACGTCAGCAACATAGATCTGCTCGGCCTCGGCCTCGATGGGGAACTCCTCGGCCATGCCCTTCATGGGCAGAGCGCTCAGGTCTGCGTAAGCGCCGTTCACCTTCCACAGCTTCATGGTGTCGCCGTTGGACAGGGTGAACTCGCCGTAGCAGTCAGCGGAGTAGGTGGTGCCGTTCACATCCAGATCCTCGGTGCTGACAACGCTGGCGGCAGCGACCTCGCTCTCGGCAGCTTCGCTGGAAGCGGCCACAGAGGAAGCAGCCTCGCTGGAAGCAGCCTCGCTGGAAGCAGCGGAGGATGCGGTGGAAGATGCACTATTGGAGCAGCCAGTCATGGCAACAGCCAGCACAGCAGCGGTCAGTGCCAGACCCAGAGTACGATTGATTCTCATGTGATAGTCTCCTTCTATTCTGAAACCATATCAATTCCTGCGCCCGGCGTAAACCTTGTACGCACCGGGCGTGCATGTGCTAGTCTACCACAACTGACTATATTGTTCAAGACTTTGCACAAAAAATAGCCCTCTCGATCACGCTGTCGCATGACTGAGAGGGCCGATATCACTTCAGGATCTCCTGCAGCACGCTGTGGCCGTCCAGGCTGGAAGCATCCACGCCCAGATATTCACACACGGTCTGTGCAATGGTGCCAAAGCAGAGCCGGGTGCCCAGGTCCACACCGGGCTTCACGCCCTTGCCGCAGACCAGATACGGTACATACTCGCGGGTATGGTCAGTGGTCTTGGTGTAGGAGGGGTCACAGCCGTGGTCGGCGGTGATCATCAACAGGTCGCCCTCCCGCATCCCGGGGATGAAGTCGGCCAGGAAGCGGTCAAATTCGGTGGCGGCGGCGGCATAGCCGGGCACGTCGCGGCGGTGGCCGTAGAGCATATCAAAATCCACCAGATTCACAAAGGCCAGGCCCTCGAAATCCCGGGTCTGCAATGCCTTGGTGAAGGCGATGCCATTGGTGTTGCCGGTAGTCTTGATCTTTTCGGTCACGCCCTGTCCGTCAAAGATATCAAAGATCTTGCCCACGACGATGACATCCCTGCCGGCCTCCTTCAGCAGGTCGAGCATGGTGGCACGGGGCGGCTTCAGGCTCAGGTCGTGGCGGTTGGTGGTACGGTAGAAGGTCTCGGCGCTGCTGCCCAGGAAGGGCCGGGCGATGACACGGCCCACGCCGTATGCGCCCTTCAGCATCTCTCGGGCGATCTCGCAGTAGCGGTAGAGCTCGTGCACGGGCACCAGCTCCTCGTGGGCAGCCACCTGGAACACGCTGTCGGCGCTGGTGTAGACAATGAGGGCATTTTCCTTCATGGCCTGCTCGCCGTAGTCCTTCAGCACCTCGGTGCCGGAATAGGGCAGATTGCAGAGGACTTTGTGGCCGGTTTTTGCCTCAAACTCCTGAATGAGCTCCTCCGGGAAGCCGTTGGGGAAGGTGGGCAGCGGGTTCGGGCTGACCACACCGGCGATCTCCCAGTGGCCGATGGTGGTATCCTTGCCCATGCTCTGCTCCTGCAGGCGGGCAAAGGCACCGACGGGCGCGTCGGTCTTTTCGCCCGCAGTCACACCGTCAATGTTGAACAGGCCCAGCTTTTTCAGGTTGGGGCAGTTGAAATTGGGATGCCCTGCAATGGCCCCCAGCGTGTTGGTGCCCTCGTCGCCAAAGGCGGCTGCATCCGGCTCCGCGCCGATGCCAAAGCTGTCCAGTACGATCAAAAATACACGCTTTTCCATATGTTTTCACTCCATTTTCCTCCGGGCTGCCCCGGAACAGTCGCACTTTTGCTTACCCTCATTATAAGCAAATCCCGCCGGTTATGCAAGCGCTTTGTGGTGGAAAGTTTTTTGTTCAAACCTGATGAAATCTTAGCAGTTTCTTTGCAAAGATTTTTCTTGCGCTATTGTATCCAAGAGCTTATAATGTATAGTGGTATGGTTTGTTGAAACAGCCATATTGGCGTATACTGCCGCCGCGGGCGCAAAGCAATCACTGCCCGCCAGAGAGCAGCCAGCTTGGGCTGCTGCGTCAAGATAGAGAGCATTATAGCGTGAACGTTGGAGGTATTTTATGAGAAAAACGAAGATCATCTGCACCCTGGGCCCTTCTACCGATAAGGGTGATGTCCTGCGCGACCTGATCGCAAACGGCATGAACGTGGCCCGTTTCAACTTCTCCCACGGTTCCTACGAGGAGCACGGCGGCCGTCTGGCAAAGCTGAAGGCGCTGCGTGAAGAGCTGGGCAAGCCCGTTGCCGCCCTGCTGGACACCAAGGGCCCCGAGATCCGTCTGAAGGAGTTCAAGAACGGTGTGGAGATGCTGGAAGCCGGCCAGACCTTTACCCTGACCACCCGCGAGGTGGAGGGCACCAAGGAGATCTGCTCCGTCACTTACAAGGATCTGCCCCAGGACGTGCAGCCCGGCGGCACCATCATGCTGGACGACGGCCTGATCATGCTGCACATTGAGCAGGTCACCGACACCGACATCATCTGCACCGTGCTGAACAGCGGCAAGATCAAGACCAAAAAGGGTGTCAATGTGCCCGGCGTGCATCTGTCCATGCCCTACCTGAGCCAGAAGGACCGTGAGGACATCATCTTTGGCGTGCAGAACGGCTTTGACTTCATCGCTGCTTCCTTTGTGCGCACCGCACAGGATGTGTACGACATCCGCAACCTGCTGAATGAGTACGATTCCAACATCCGCATCATTGCCAAAATCGAGAACCGCGAGGGCGTGAACAACATCGACAGCATCCTCTCCGCAGCCGATGCCGTCATGGTGGCCCGTGGTGACCTGGGCGTTGAGATCGACTTCACCGAGCTGCCCGGCATCCAGAAGGACATCATCGACCGCTCCTTCTCCTTCGGCAAGCCCATCGTCACCGCCACCCAGATGCTGGACAGCATGATGGTCAACCCCCGCCCCACCCGTGCCGAGATCTCCGACGTGGCAAATGCCATCTACGATGGCACCTCTGCCATCATGCTGTCTGGTGAGACCGCTGCCGGTGACTACCCCGTGGAGGCCCTCAAGACCATGTCCGCCATTGCAGAGCGCACCGAGAACGAGGAGCACTACCGCCCCCAGCGCCACGCCGAGATCCAGATCAGCGTCAGCGATGCAACCGCTCATGCTGCCTGCCTGACCGCCAAGGACGTGAACGCTGCCGCCATCGTCACCGTGTCCGAATCCGGCAACACTGCCCGCCTGCTGAGCAAGTACCGCCCCAAGCAGCCCATCATTGCCTGCGTTATGGACGAGCAGGTGCAGCGTCAGCTCTCCCTGAGCTGGGGCATCACTTCCCTGCTGATGGGCCCCGCCCACAGCACCGATGAGCTGATCGAGATGTCCACCGCTCTGGCCGAGAAGAACGGCTACCTGCACAACGGCGAGCTGGCCGTTGTGACTGCAGGCGTGCCCGTGGGCGTTTCCGGCACCACCAACATGATCAAGATCCACATGGTGGGCAACTGCCTGGCCACCGGTGTGGGCGTGGGCCGCGGCAAGACCGATCTGGTCTCCGCCAGCGGCAAGGCCTGCGTCTGCCGCACTCTGGAGGAGGTCAAGGCAAAGTTCCGCCCCGGCATGGTGCTGGTCGTTCCCTCCACCACCAACGAGATGCTGGGCTATGTCCGCGATGCCGCCGCTCTGGTGGTCGAGGAGCCCGGCCTGAACAGCCACGCTGCCATCGTGGGCAACTCCCTGCTCAAGCCCACCATCGTGGGTGCTGCAGGTGCCTGCAGCCACATCCGCGACGGCCTGGATATCGCTGTGGATTGTGCCCACGGCAGTGTCCAGCGCCTGCAGGCCTGATCCTGAAGGAGAACATCATGGAACGCATTGCAAGCTTCTGTGTCGATCACACCAAACTGGACCGGGGCATGTACCTGAGCCGCCAGGACGGTGATGTGCTGACCTGGGACATCCGGATGAAGAAGCCCAATCAGGGCGATTACCTGACCACCGGTGCCGCCCACACGCTGGAGCACCTGTTTGCCACCTACGCCCGCAACAGCGCGGTGAAGGACGGCGTGATCTACGTTGGCCCCATGGGCTGCCGCACCGGCTTCTACCTGCTCACCCGCGGGCTGACCCCGGCGCAGGCATTGGAGCTGACCGTGGATTCCTTCCGCTTCATGGCCGCCTTTGAGGGGGATATCCCCGGTGCCAGCGAGGTGGAATGCGGCAACTACCGCGATATGGATCCGCCCGCCGCCAAGGCCGAGGCAGCCGCCATGCTGCCGGTGCTGGAAGCACTGACCGCTGACCAGCTGCACTACTAAGCGATACAGCAAAAGACCTCCCCATGCAGGCAGCACCTGCACGGGGAGGTCTTTTTGCGTTTCAGGAAAGCTCTTTTACAGAGTGCTTACTCCACGATGATGCTCTTGCCGGTCATCTCAGCGGGGACAGGCAGGCCGATATAGGGCAGCATGGTGGGGGCGATATCTGCCAGGCAGCCGCCCTCGCGCAGCTTCACATCGCCGCAGCCAACGGCCACAAAAGGCACCACGTTGGTGGTGTGGGCGGTGAAGGGAGTGCCGTCCGGGTTCATCATCTTCTCGGCGTTGCCGTGGTCAGCCGTGATAAAGGCGCAGCCGCCTGCGTTCAGCACAGCGGTGACCACCTGATCCACAGCGGTATCCACAGCCTCAACGGCCTTGACAGCGGCATCGAACACGCCGGTGTGGCCGACCATGTCGCAGTTGGCAAAGTTCAGGATGACCACGTCATACTTACCGCTCTCGATGCGCTTGACGCACTCAGCAGCCACCTCAGGGGCGCTCATCTCAGGCTGCAGGTCGTAGGTGGCAACCTTCGGGCTGGGGATGACGCAGCGGTCCTCACCCTCGTAGGGAGCCTCCACACCGCCGTTGAAGAAGAAGGTGACGTGTGCATACTTCTCGGTCTCGGCAATGCGCAGCTGGGTCTTGCCGTTCTCGGACAGGTACTGGCCCAGAACATTCTTCAGCTCCACGGGAGGATAGGCGACCTCGCAGTTGGGCATGGTGGCATCGTACTCGGCCATGCAGACATAGTTGACCTGCTTGCGGCCGCCGCGGCGCTCAAAGCCCTTGAAGTCGTCATCGCAGAAGATGCGGGTCATCTGGCGGGCACGGTCGGGACGGAAGTTCATAAAGATGACGGTATCGCCATCCTGCACGCGGCCGCCCTCACAGGTGACGCAGGGCAGAACGAACTCGTCGGTCTTATCGGCAGCATAGGATGCCTCAATGGCCTCGGCAGCGTTGGCAGCGTGGTCGCCCTCACCGTAGACGAATGCGGCGTAAGCCTTCTCCTCGCGGTCCCAGTTGTTGTCGCGATCCATGGCGTAGTAACGGCCGGAAACGCTGGCGATCTTGCCAACGCCCAGCTCATCCAGCTTGGCCTGCAGGTCAGCCAGGAAGCCCTTGCCGGCGTGGGGGTCGGTATCACGGCCATCGGTGATGCAGTGCAGGTAGACTTTCTTTGCGCCCATGTGCTTTGCCATTTCCAGCACGCCGAACCAGTGGTCAGCGTGGCTGTGGACACCGCCGGTGCCCACCAGGCCCATCAGGTGGATGGACTTGCCTGCCTCAATGGCGGCCTTCATGTTCTTGACCAGCACGGGGTTCTTGAACATCTCACCATCCCGGATGGACTTGGTGATGAGGGTCAGCTGCTGGTAAACGATGCGGCCAGCGCCCATGTTGGTGTGGCCCACCTCAGAGTTGCCCATCTGACCATCGGGCAGGCCGACAGCCATGCCGGAGGCATCGATGGTGGTCATGGGATATTTTTCCATCAGGGCATCCAGATGGGGGGTCTTTGCGGCGACCACGGCATTGCCGTAGGTCTCGTTGGGCACCCAGCCAAAGCCATCCATGATGCACAGAAGTACAGGTTTCTTGGACATAACGTTGAATCTCCTTTGATTTAGAACAAATAGCGCCCGGCACAGCGCTGGAAAACGGCGCAGCCGGGCGCTGGGAAAACAGGTCAGAGGGCTTTCTCAGCCGTTGGAAGCGGCATTGACGATAACAGCAAAATCAGGAGCCTTCAGAGATGCGCCGCCGATCAGACCGCCGTCCACATCCTTCTTGCTCAGCAGCTCCTCGCAGTTCTTGGCGTTCATGCTGCCGCCGTACTGGACCGTGACAGCCTCGGCCACAGCCTCGCCGTACACTTCGCCAATGACCTTGCGGATCTGAGCGCAGACCTCCTCGGCCTGGTCAGCGGTCGCGGTCTTGCCGGTGCCGATGGCCCAGATGGGCTCGTAGGCAATGACCACATTTGCCATCTGCTCGGCGGTCACGTCGCGCAGGGCGATCTTGGTCTGCATCCGCACCAGCTCCTCGGTCACGCCCTCTTCGCGCTGCTGCAGGCTCTCGCCCACGCAGATGATGACCTTCAGGCCCGCATTCAGGGCAGCCAGAGCGCGCTTGTTCACGGTCTGGTCGGTCTCTGCAAAGTACTGGCGGCGCTCGGAATGGCCGACGATGACGTACTCCACGCCCAGATCCACCAGCATATCGGCGCTGATCTCGCCGGTGAACGCACCGGACTTCTCAAAGTGGACATTCTCAGCACCCACATGGATGTTGGTGCCCTTGGTCTTTTCCACAGCGGTGACCAGATCGGTGTAGGGGGTGCAGATAACGACCTCACAGGAAGCATCCTTGACGGCGGGGATCAGCTCATCCACCAGCTTGGCTGCCTCAGTGGCGGTCTTGTTCATCTTCCAGTTGCCTGCAATGATTGCCTTACGCTTTGCCTTATCCATTCTTACGATCTCCTTATCAAAATATCTCTCCGCCGCCTTCGGTGCCGCCTCTCCCGGCAGGAGAGGCAGGATAAACGACATCTCCTGCCTCCCGGATGGGGGCTGGCGAACGTCGGCAAGGCTGAGAGATCTTATTACCCAAAATAAAAAGTGCGGCGGCGTATATGCCGCCGCACCTCAGTGATGCTGGTTCAGATGCTTATGCGTTCTGGATCACAGCGATACCGGGCAGCTCCTTGCCCTCCAGATACTCCAGAGAAGCGCCGCCGCCGGTAGAGATGTGGGTCATCTTGTCGCCCAGGCCCATCTGCTGCACAGCTGCTGCGCTGTCGCCGCCGCCGATCACGGTGGTAGCATCGCTCTCAGCCATAGCCTTGGCAACAGCCAGAGTGCCGGCTGCCAGGGTGGGGTTCTCGAACACGCCCATGGGGCCGTTCCACACCACGGTCTTGGATGCCTTGACAGCATCGGCAAACAGCTTCATGGTCTCGGGGCCGATGTCGCAGCCTTCCATGTCAGCCGGGATCGCGGTGACGGGAACAACAGTGGTCTCAACCGGAGCGTCGATGGGATCGGGGAAGTCCTTGATGCAGACAGCATCAACGGGCAGCAGCAGCTTCACGCCCTTCTCCTGAGCCTTGGCCATCATCTCCTTGCAGTAATCCAGCTTGGAATCGTCGCACAGGCTCTTGCCGACCTCGTAGCCCTGAGCCTTGACGAAGGTGTAAGCCATGCCGCCGCCGATGATCAGGGTATCGACCTTCTCCAGCAGGTTGGAGATGACGTTCAGCTTGTCAGCGACCTTAGCGCCGCCCAGGATGGCGGTGAAGGGACGGACGGGATCGTTCACGGCGTTGCCCAGGTACTTGATCTCCTTCTCCATCAGGTAGCCGACAGCGGTGTCCTTGATGTAGTCGGTGACGCCTGCGGTGGAGCAGTGTGCACGGTGGCAGCTGCCGAATGCATCGTCAACGTATGCATCTGCCAGAGAAGCCAGCTCCTGGCTGAACTCAGGCATGTTCTTGGTCTCTTCCTTGCGGAAACGGGTGTTCTGCAGCAGAACGACGTCGCCGTTGTTCATGGCAGCCACAGCAGCCTTTGCGTTCTCGCCCACAACGTTGTCGTCGTCAGCAAACACAACGGTCTTGCCCAGCTTTGCGCTCAGAGCCACAGCAACGGGTGCCAGGCTGAACTTTGCCTCGGGGCCGTTCTTGGGCTTGCCCAGGTGGCTGCACAGGATGACCTTAGCGCCATCGTTGACCAGCTTCTGGATGGTGGGCAGAGCCGCATTGATGCGGTTCTCGTTGGTGATGACACCGTCCTTCATCGGGACGTTGAAATCGCAGCGGACAAGCACCTTCTTGCCGCAGTAGTTCTGATCGTCGATCGTCTTCTTACCTAAACCCATGGTAATAAACTCCTCTCAAGCTTTGATTTCTGAACTAGAGTTTCGCTCGCTTTTCAGGGGGCATTCCTGCCCCGCCTGTTACTATTATAAACAAAAACTGTGCACAATGCAAGGATGCATGATAGATAATTGTTTAACAAACATTTCCTGTGGTTGTTCCAAAATGTGTCTATTTTGACCGAACCGGGCACAAACCACGATGCATCCCTGTTTTTGCGGGCGACCTCTCTCCTGCCGTACCATTTTTACCGGCAGGAACAGACGCTTCCCCTGCTGTATACGCCCCGATCAAAATACACCCGGACAAACAAAAGCACCCTTTTCTCCACGGAATGCAGAGAAAAGGGTGCAAATCAACGTATTCACATGGCCATGCCGGAACCGGCACAGCCCGGTACGTTCACCTCAGGCACTTTCCAGTGAGAAACTACGATCAGCAGTTCTCAGCGAAGTACTTAATGGTACGAACCATCTGAGAAGTGTAGGAGTTCTCGTTGTCGTACCAAGGCACGACCTGGACCTGGTAGGTGTCGTCGTAGCTACGCTAGTTTTTCGCACACTTTTTGTAGTCGTTCCTAATTTTGAAACAACAGTTACAGTACCACAGCGCACAGTTGTCGTACTAAACCCAGCTTGTTCGTACCACTATTATACCACGTTTTAGCGTTGTTTTCAAGTTTTCCCCGTTTCTTTTTTGTCGGTATATTTATGCGAGCGATAACGTATATTCTCATCTGCCAGTCTTCGGAGAACCTGGGGCCCAGGGGCCTCCGCCGGGGCGTCTGCCCTGCCCAGGTACTCTCCTCAGTCCGTGATCTTGCGACTTTGAGGGGTGATATCGGGGTGGATTTTATGGGGGTGAGCAGATACCAGATGGCTGTGTAGCAGGTTGTTTGTGGCCCTTACAGCTTTTTCCCGGCGGTTTTGGGATTGAAATTTCACCGGACGTGTTTTTGAAGGGTATGGTGGGAAAAGGAGGATATTTGTTTGATATGGAACAATTAGCAATAAAAGCCGTCATCCATCCTTAGAATGTCACATCTGCCGACCAGTTCTTTTCATCTTCCCATTCACTTTATCCGGCATATCAATGAGTCCAAATCGGTAGAACATTCCATAAATATAAGTCACGCCTCGGATGTCGCCTAGAGCTTTCGGGCGGTCTACCACTGCTCCAACCTTTTTAATATTGTGCAGTGCCAGCAATACCGAACTCCAGGCCAGGCTTTTACTGTTCTCCCGCCTGTCAATCCATAATTCCTTGGTGAACACATCTCCCCTGCCCTTCTTCAGCCGGTAGGCAAAAGGCAAGCCGGACAGCGTTTTGAACTGGTATCCACGGAAAGCTACGATACAGTTCCAGAGTGTTTCTTCGCAGGGATTCTTCTTCAGAGCCGTGACAGCCCGGTAATGCCTCTGCCGTTCTGCGCCAGTGCTGATGTTCGCCGCGTCAGCGTCTTCCGGGAAGTACACACCCTTTTCATACGGTAAGTACGAAATCACGGAGGGACGGGATAAATGCAGTGCTACCATGGTGGAGGACACAGCAGTCTTGTAGTCCTGCGTGGTGCGGAAGGATTGAAACATCTGCTGCACAGCATCGGCGACGTCCGACTGGTAAACTCCAGCAGTGATAAGGAGCTTACGCACCTTGATGGAGTTCAAGGAAAGTTCCTCGGCTATTGCCTGCAGGCTCACGTTGTTCTTGTAAAGAGCCGCGGCAGCGTCCATCTGGTTCGTCAGATTCTTCTCCGCGCTGTACTCCGGCTTGGCTGGCTTGCGGCCGGGGCTATGTGTTTTATCCACAAGGTATTCCTCCATTTCCGTCACAAACTATATAATGGCCTCTAAAAATAGCCGTGTGAACTTCTGGAGTTCAGTGTCCACACGGCTACAGTAATTAAATCATGGTCTTTATCCTATTTTTACACTCTTGAAGTGCATCCATAATCTGTGGGTATGCCTGTGTTGCAAAATCGACATACTTCTGATTGACCATTTCTCCATGAATTGCTCTATTGGACACTCTAATCGTCTGAATCAGCATGTCTGTTATTGTCGGATCAAGAAGCCCTTCTCCATTCAAGATGTTTGCCATCTGAATTATGGTTATGTGAATTTTGGATTCGAATTTTAGAAGCTCTAGGCATTCTCTCAGCTCAACTTCGATACCGTATCGTATTTTAAACAAGGTGACATTTTGTTCAGGAATCGAAACATTTTCCTTCGTATTTTCCTTTTCCGTTCCCTTGTTTTGTTTAACTAAAGCACGTATTTCATTTGTAAGTTCTTCGATTTTTGTTTCCGAAGGCAGTGGGTTCCCGTTTATCGTCAGCTGATTGGTCGCATTATTTGAAACCTGAATCTGCATAACAAGCTGTTGCAAATTGTTGATGCTGTCTTTTACCTCTTTATTGCTTTTTTCAACTGCTTCCTTTACTTCTTTCTTGACTTTCACCCCAAAAAACTCTAGCTCTGTAAAAAGAGGAAGCACTAACAGTATCACCCAAATAATGAAAACAGTACTAATTAGACTTGCATCATTTATTTTATCTATCGCGAAATGATTGCAAAACAAATATACAGTACTCGCCACAACAAGAATGAAATACCATACATACCTGATTTTATTCTTAAAAAACGGAATAGCTCTATCCTGTAGTATTTTCTTTATGGATTCCATACTAGTTTTCCTCACATTAGCAGCTGTCCACGCTACGACTATTCCAATCCATCCTCCCAGCGTATTCCCAAACACATCATCGAACTCTGCGATACCGAGTCCCGTAATATACTGGGTGGTCTCAATCGCTATCGAGAACAGGAGCGGAATCAGGAGCACCCACTTCTTCCTGATGTTCCGATACAGCCCTGTTCCAAGCGGTATGAATAACCAGATATTGTTGATCACACCAACTCTCACACTTTGTTCTGCGAAGAACCTATCTGCATAGGAAAATAGGACAAAGTTTGTTCTTGCATCCCCTGTCTCCCGGAACATCAGCGTTTCGTAGAGGATGAATACCACATATGCGATTGTTAAAGCCACGCTCACTTTTTCGGGCAGAAGTAGCATCAAGATGCAGATTATCACGCCAGAGACAACAACCATAGCCGGAAATCCATTTAGAATGTTATCCACGCAAAGCATGATGTTCCCGCTCTTAGTAAGCAGCAGACTCACTTTGCCACTGTGCTTGATTCCATACTGTCCTTTGGATAGAGCTATCGGATTACCATCCTCATCGAAATACATATCCGTAGCAGCAGTACCATCGCGATGATAAGTACGCTTCAGAATAGTGTAGCCTACACTTGTGGGGGCTGGACTGCCGTCTGCATCAAGGTAGGTAATCTGAATAATCTGACTGTTCTCATCTCGCTGGTATCGCTCACCGTACTGTCCAAGAGGCGCCTTTGCCGGATTCCCTTGTACATCGAAATAATGCTCTGCCGTGAGTGTGCCCAAATCATCTCTGTCATACCTCTTACAGGCATACCCGGACGTAGAACACACTGGCTGTCCGTCCCGATCAAGATAGGCTACGCTGTTATTCTGCCCATTGGAACCATATTCTCTATGCTGCCCATAGTACCCGTTGCAAGAAACAGGTTGCATATCGAGGTCGTAGTAGTAATCATCAATCGCTCGACCATTGTCATCGACTGTGCGCACTATTGTGGCATATCCAGCACTGCGCATCATGGGAAGCCCATCGTCATCAAGATAGGTAATTTTTACAGTGTCATCTGCGTACTCATACGCAATACCACAATAGTCATCATATCGCTTGACAGGATTTCCCTCGGCGTCAAGGTAGAATTCCTCAGTAATTCTTCCATCTGCATTTCGAGTTCTCTGCACCGTGGCATAGCCCATGTCAATCGCATCTGTGACTTCGCCCTCAGTATTCACATAGCTTGTACTTGTCACATTGCCATCTACAGATTCTGAAATTTCCAGCTCTGAGGCGATATCACCCGAATCGTGGTCAACCATTTTTTCCGGCATCACTGCCAAGACAGAAACAGCAATAATCAAGATCAGGAGTATAATCGTTGAAAGTTTTTTTCTATTCATTGGATTGTTTCTATCCGAGCTGAACCATCCAAGCACAGTGGATCTGGCTCAGCAGTTCTCTCAAACTCCGTAACCCCGACTCTTGATGGTTTCCACAACTTCATCTACATACTTCTGGCAGGTGTCGTGGTCAGGAGCTTCCACCATAACGCGGACAACGGGCTCGGTGCCAGACTCACGCACCAAGATGCGACCTGTGTCGCCCAATGCCTCTGCCACTTTATTCACAGCTTCCTGCACAGCCTCATCAGCCTGAGCAGCCTTCTTGTCCGTTACTTTCACGTTCTCCAGCACCTGCGGATAGATGGTCAGCGGCTCAGCCAGTTTGCTCATGGGCAGCTTTTTCGCCAACATAACTTCCATCATCTTCAGGCTAGTCAGGATGCCGTCACCGGTGCTGGCGTATTTGCTGAAAATGATATGGCCGCTCTGCTCGCCACCGATACGGCAACCGTTTTTCGCCATGTATTCGTAGACATACTTGTCGCCCACGGCGGTCTTTGCATAGTCGATGCCCTGCTCATCAAAAGCCTTATACAGACCAAAGTTGGACATAACGGTCGTGACCACAGTGTTGGTCAGCAGCTTGCCACGCTCCTTCATGTAGCAGCCGTAGATGTACAGGATGTGGTCGCCAGTGATGACATTGCCCTTTTCATCCACACACAGGCAACGATCAGCATCACCGTCGTAGGCGAAACCAATATCCAGACCCTTCTCTACCACGAACTTCTGCAAGCCCTCAATGTGGGTGGAGCCGGCATTATTGTTGATGTTCAGACCGTTGGGCTGGTTGTTGATGACGTAGGTATCGGCACCCAGCGCATCGAACACAGACTTTGCAATGTTCCAAGAGCTACCATTGGCGCAGTCCAAGCCAACCTTGACACCCTTGAAGGAGTAAACGCCTAGAGAAATCAGGTAGCCCATATAACGGTTACGACCGGACACATAATCCACCGTGCAGCCAATATGCTCCCTGTGGGCAAAGGGCAGCTCCGGCCAGTCCTGATTGAACACATGGAGCTTGCCGTCGATGTAATCCTCCACCAGCAGCAGAGTTTCTTCCGGCATCTTCTCACCATAGCAGTCGATCAGTTTGATGCCGTTATCGTAGTAGGGATTATGGCTGGCAGAAATCATGATGCCACAGTCGAAGTCGTCCACGCGGGCGATGTAGGCCACACTGGGCGTAGTAGTGACGTGCAGCAGATAGGCGTCTGCGCCGGAAGCAGTCAGACCTGCGACCAGGCTGTACTCGAACATATAAGAGCTGCGGCGGGTATCCTTGCCGATTACAATGCGTGCAGGCTCGTTATTGCCGTTGCGCTCACGCAGGGCGTTGTAGTACCAGCCTAAGAAGCGACCCACCTTATAGGCATGGTCTGCAGTCAGAGTTATTCCAGCCTCACCACGGAAGCCATCAGTTCCAAAATACTTTCCCATTATAGTTTTTTCCTCATCCAAAGATTGAAGTGACGAATATATGCTTTAGCCGAGAGGGAGCTCTCGTTGCCTGCTGCTCACCACGGAGAGGTAGCATATCTGGACGGCGTAGCCATGCTTTGAGCATAGCCAAGTTTTCATATCAACTCAAATGTATGTTCTTCAAAATCAGTTGGACTTTTGCTCTTAATCTCATCCTTAATATCTGAATTCACTTTTCAAAAATGATACTCCTTGATTTTTCATAGCAACCCAATCTCCAACTAAATTTTGCTGGTCTAAGGCCTCATATATGAATAACCAGTTCCTATCCATGTCAGTTTGCGCTAGACTCTTAGCATCATTCTGTAGGCAAATAATGCTGGAAGAATCCCCATTCTTCTTAAAGTAAAGAAAAGACAATGATTTATAAACGCAATCATTTGTTGCTGCCACCTTAAACGAATCGATGCACTTTACTTCCATATCATACTTCAGTGCAAAATAGATAGCATAGCTACATTCTTCATAGTTTTGCTTTTCTAGTCCGTCCTCATAAGCCAAATCAATAAACTTTTGAATCTCATCTTTTGGAGCACCAAAGGCTTTAAAAACATACTCATCCATTATGGATAGCAAATACGGATATAGTACACAAAGATGCATACTCATCTTCCAACTATATCCCTTTGCATTGTCCGTAAGGTTCTGTTTTGATAAAACCTTGATTGCGTAATTTAGTACTGAAGCATTTCCACCGCTTATTTTCATAAGTTCAATTGCTAAATCGAAGTAGGCTCTTGCCTGTTTATAGTCCACCTTTCCATATGAGGTTAGTAAACTGAATCCATTTAGCTTCCTAACCCAGTCCTCAAGCACCGTATCTGGAAGTTCCTCTATTTTCGTCTTTTTGTTATTCAATTGTAAGTCAAATTCTTCTAACGCAACACCAAGGTCTACTATAAAGGAATCCGCCCGAGCTCTTGTTTCCACATAGCAGGTGTAATCATCAATATTGCGAACAAATTTCCAACCTTTATCGTATAATTTTCGATCCACTACTGTGAGTATCATTTCAGATATAAGGTTTGACGCATGAGGTCCAATTAAAAGTCCATGTGTCTCGCCATATTTTACCTCTTGACACTTTTTGTCAATTTTATTAAACCACTTGGATTTGCTTCGATTCTGCTTTGCGACTGCTTTTCCCACCAATGCCCACGGAATTGAATGCGTATAAATACTAGGAAAAAAAGTTGAAATATCTGCTTTTACAACAAACCGCTTCCCAATCAACAGGTCGTCCTTCGGTGAACCAGCATTTCTCCAGTCATCGTAATTCATTTCAAAGAGTTCATCTTTATTCTTTCTCTTTTGAATATGAATTCTACTAATAACGTGTGTTTGTGAGTCTGTATAGGTGTGAAAATGCGATTGGATATCACTCCAATTGCTTTTAAGCACAGAACACATTTTTTCATATGCCATTGGTACAGGAATTCCTAATTGTCTGGGTACATTAATGTTGCGGAGTGTCTTATAACGGACATAGTCATGATCACTATTGGAAAATGTCGGATGATTTTTTTCACAGTAATCAAAAAAAGAAGTGCTGCTGAATACAGGTGGAATCTTGTTCGAGAACAGCCCAAACGCTAGTAAACCTTTATATAAGTCATCCGCTGAAATCTCATCCATAAAATCCGCATATTTTTTCCCCATATGTAGGCTCCTTATGCTTTACATCACAATGTCATATCGTTCTAGCCAGAGAATATTTTTCATTTGCTCCGTTGCCTGCCGCCCACCACGTAGAGGCAGCATTTTCGGACAGCGTAGCCATGCGTTGGCATGGCATTTTTTGTTTTATGGATTGAGCCAGTCTCTATCTGGGCGCGCTAGAAGGCGGGCATTATTCATTGCCTGATCAAGTGTCAGACATGTCGATGCGCGATACATCGTTCCATAGTCTTCAACCACAATAGCTAAATCCGCCACATTTTGAGAAGACAAGCACAGTGGAATTAAAAGTTGAATTGTTCCAGAGGTTATAAAATACTGTGGAACGGCGATCTTATAGTTTCTCCGTAAACGATCCTTAGCTGCTTTTACACTTCCATCAATAAAAAGTTGGAGCTGATAGTCTGAGTATCCAGAGAAAGGTGCCGGGAAACGTGCCTTGTTATCTTGAATAATATGCTCAACATTGACAACTAGCTCTTTACGGGAATCAAAAATCAATTTAGCTGGGTCATCCCAATAAAATGCCATTTCTGGTAACTGTGTGTATCTTTGTACCTCATGTTCGCCTCTTCGGAAGAACTTTGAAAAATGCCAATAGCAGCCCACATTCGGATTTGTGTTTTCCTCAAATTGTGCATATAAAGGTTCGTGCTGGTTTTTCGATAACAGCCCTGTGTCAAAGCAGCAGTACTTAGAATCCGTCGAATATGCAATTTTCTTTTCTCGGGCAAGGCGAATATACGTATTTCGCAGGTAGTTCTCCAGAATGGGATAATCAGTTTGAGGGTCAGTCTGATTATGATAATTCCAATCTTCAGCTTCAGCCAAATTTGCCAAATCTTCTATCACTGTATGGAAATTAGGGATTTGTGCAAAATCGTACAACGTATCAGGAAGCTCATACATATCATTTTTCATTTTAACATTCCCCTTTAACAGAGCTGTAAAGTATCCTAGTAATCAGGCCAATGATTTAATCTGCTGAAACTATCAATCTGCCTTTTTACTTTTTAGCAGCCACTTGATAAAATCCCGCTTATAGAAAGCGAATGCGCACAGGCAAGCCGCTAATGCAAACCTCATTACACGATGCTCATATAGTGCCATCATAGCAAAAACAAGCACTAAAAACGCCACACTAATCATCAAGGTGTAACCCGCTGTAAACACTTGATTACCTTCGCAGTTTTTATTGCACACTTTTTTCAAATTAAAATAATGTGCGATACAAAATACCATATAACTTACAAGTGTTGTATATCCAGCAGCTAAATATCCCCATTGTTTAATGCAAACATAATTCAAACCTATGTTAAGAACTGCGACTAAAATTGATGTGCTGCTGACGCTTGTCGTTGCACCATAGTAAACTTCGACATTGATATATCTTTGAAACAAAAACATAAAAAACACGCTAGCAGCGACCGGTGGAATAACCCATATCGCATCTGAGTATCTTGCTGGCGCAAAAATAGCAATAACCTCTGGAGCAAAAAGAATCAGCAGGATATTAGTTCCCGCCACCAGAATTAACAACTTGTTAGTAACGGGTTCTATAACCTTATATTCTTTTGCTTTCAATCTCCTGTACATCCAAGGAATAAACGCATCGCTGACCGCGTTGTTCAACAACTGCATAAGCATTGCTACGGAATAAGCCACACTATAAATTGCGGCTTCTGCTGCTCCGACCATGCTATTGATCATGATTCTATCTGCTTGATTCAAAATCGAAGTCGAAAGCAGATACGGAACCAATGTAATGTTGAAGATAAACGCTTCTTTCCAATACGCCTTATTGAATAGCGTATGGCTTTTCCTGAAGAATGCAACATAGATGCACAGTGCAAACACGCCCTGAATCAACAGTTTTGAAAAAATAGCCGCATCGCTTTGCATATTTAGCAAATATATTCCAGCCACACCTATTACCGGACTCAATATGGCCACTGCCAATGTTGCTGCAACCATTGTTTTATATTTGTATGCAAATCTCTGCTGAATCGTCCAAAATTCCCATGCAGGATAAACAAGGAGATATCCAAACATACTCAGGACAAGATATGTCGGCATCTCAAGTAAATTGTTGAAAACCGGAATAGCGCATAAATAGATTACAATGAACAGGACCGTTACAATATTGCTCAATCCAAGGACTGATGTCGTGTAGTTGTCTACATCTTCATCATACTTCGTAATTCCAACTTTATAATGCCCTCTCGATATTTCCAACGTTGCTATGATTATGAAGATATTTAGCCACGATTGAAATACCGTGTACGTCCCATATTCCTCTGTGGTTAGTATTCTCGTGTACAGGGGAACAACAATCATCGCAATTCCCTTGTTTATAAAATTGCACATTGCAAACCACAGAGCTGCTTTTGTCTCAACAGACATGGAATTATATTTTGCTCTTAATCTATCCATTCCAGTCCCTTTCCATGAAGAATCTACTAATCTTGTTCTATGATTACCTACCAACAGCTTCAGGGTGCTCGTCCAATATTCCTTTAATGACTCCGGTCAGCTTTGTGCTGGAGATTCCGTCCGTGTGAGAAAGATACACAATTTCCACTCCATGTGGCTGAAGTTGCTGCTCATACTTCTCCCATTGAGGTGTTCCTTTCCAATCAGAACCCACAAACATTTTATCAAAGTGATATTTTTCCCAAGCTCCTAGCTTATTTTTATCCTCTTGAGGGACAACCTCATCAACATAACGCAATGCCGCTACAATGGCAGCACGTTCTTCATACGGAATGACCGGGGTCTTGTTTTTTTCTTTCTGCACCAGCTCATCTGTACTGACTCCAACAATCAGGTAGTCGCACTGTTCCTTTGCGCGACGAATCACATTAAGATGTCCAATGTGAAACATATCATAAACACCAGTTGTGTATCCTATAATCTTACTCATCCCTGTTAAGCCTCTCTATTAGTTACAATATCACTAATATAATCCATGTACTCCGTTCTTTTTTCCACAGGTGGCAATTCCATGTAATTTCCGAATAGCCTTTTCAAATACTCATCGATATCCGCAGGTCCACGATAGTGCCTTCCCTCAAATTCGTATAATTTTCCAAAGCCATATATTTCAACTGGCATAAGCTGCTTTTTATAGCTATAATGACTTGCCATGGAACACAGGTTCCCATTATTATGTTCGCTATATTTCTTCATCAAATCATCCAACGACTTATCGAAGGACGAATCACTCTGAATATGTAGAACCAACGCAAACAACTTTTTGGCAAGAATTTGAAAGAAATTATTCCTTTGATATAGGATGCATTCACGCCTACTCTGTAGATAAATTTTCTTGCGAATTCGAATTGCCTGTTGTTCTTGTAACCTCTCATCTTTTGGTGCGTAGTCCAACGGAAAAACATCGACATAAATAGGGCAGTCTGCTTTATTTTTATAGTAGTTTCGATTCCAATGGATAACAGTATTATTGTCAAAAACAAGGGCATGTGGATGGGTCCACTTGTCTTCGTTTAAATAGCACGCACAGTAAAAATTGGACTTTAATTTTTTATTTGCACACGCCAAAAACTTATCGTAGTCCTCTCTCCTCATCGCAATATCAATATCTGTGTCCCAAGGAATAAACCCCTTATGACGAACTGCTCCCAATGCAGTTCCCCCGATGATATAGTATGTTATGTTATTTTCTTCGCAGACACGATGAATTTCATCCATTATTGTCAGCAAGCTCATTCTAAGCTCCCCAATTTGCTCCTGCCTCATAGCTATTCCTCCATTTAACTTTATTCTTTCAATCGTTTTTATTCTATTCCTTCCACGTAGTTTTCAATGAAGCCGTATCGGAATATAACCATCAGAAACAGCACAACAGAGTTTGTTATATTATCAACTGTCGTTATACAAATGAGCGCAGTCACATAAGCAAGAACGATCGGAATAATATCTCTAATAAAAATTCTGTTGCGCTTTAAACGGTCAAGAAAGACAAATGGTGTTATAACAAACCACAAATCAATCATTCCACCCAGTAAAATGCCTGTACCACAAATCCATTCAAGCCATGTATTATGGCATGCCTTTCCAACAGATGTCAGGTTGGATATTTGATTTTGTCCCACCCCAAAAAGCAAGCGACCATTATCGCTCAACCATCTAGCATTGTACTTCCATATAGTAAATCTACCGCCGGTATCGTTTAATCCAGCTCTTGCCGTAAAGAAACTATAGACTTCGCTTGCAATATTCTGAAAGCGATATACCGCCATAAAGGAAACCACAAGCAAAACCAAAGCAATCAATCCGAACCACCACAGCTTATTTTCGGCTTGCTTGTAACCCATCATCAGCATAATAATGACCATCGCCACTGTGCACACGACTGCCATTCTAGAACCTGACAGATCCATTACAATGGCATACAAAATCACCGCCACGAGACTTCTGAACTTTCCGCCGTTCTTGTAGAGAAGCCTTGCCAATCCAAAGGAAGCCCCCGGTATGAGTGTTGTCACCACTGAATTTGGATCGATGCAAAATCCTCTCAAGCGTACTGTTGTTTGCCCACCGGTAGATATAAAATTCAACAACATTCCTGCGGAGTATCTGTCGGTTGTATAAATTCCCCCAAAACCGATTCCTCTTGAGTAGAACCAATATGCAACCAAGAAAACCAGTCCATATCCGATCGTAGTTGCAATTGTACTTACTTCTATATTCTCCAATAAATCATCATCGTTTTCTGATATCAGGACATAATTATATGCAATATAAATAATCACCAGAAACATGACATGCTGCATTATGGACGCTATAATCAGTCCATTTAGGATGTCGCTTACCGACAAAAGGAATATTATTGCTACAAAAGCAGCCGGAACCTTATGTGCCTTTCGATCCAATAGGTTCTTTATAATCATGAACACGCCCAAAATCATATACGGCTTAATCGTTGCACCGGCGATTGTTATTCCGTACATTTCTACAGGAAGCAACATCCATATATAGTGATACCATGCCACTTTCTTTCTACAAAGCAACCAAGATATTGCAATTGCAGCTATTATCCAAACCCATATCATTTATATAGACCCATCCTTACAGATATTTACTTCCACCCTTCTGTGCCGCAGATAGTGTGAAGTTTTCAGAGATTTCCTTATATGCGCTTACCGCCATAAGACGATAATTTTCTTCTGAAACCGCAATTGCATCTTCAATGCTCTTTGCAATTATTTCCACTGAACAATCCATCAACAGTAATCCATTTTTACCATCTTGGATGATGTCGGAAATTCCTCCAACTGGCGAAGCAATTGCCGGAATGCCGCTTCCCATCATCTCAATAAGACCATTCGGCATTCCCTCCGTATCTGTTGGAAATAGGAGATACTTCCACTTTGCTACATGGTTTTGCAATTCTGAATGCTCCACCCAGCCAAGCATATGGATATAACTTTCCGCATTGTACTTTCTTATCAATGCTTTACATTCTTCATCTTGCTTCCCAGAACCAATAATCTCCAATATCCAGTCTGCATTGTTCTTGTGAATCCTCACCATCGCTTCAATAGACTCCACAATATGTTTCCCAGGAGTCAATCGACACACCATCCCCAGAATTTTTGTCCTGTCCTTATATTCCGGTTCAGCAACGATATCTGTATACAAATGGATAGTTTTTTCTTTTTTTACAGCTAAACCAGACCACTCTTTTTTAACCGATGGACTTTCCATGCAGACATAATCAGCATGGCTCGCCATATAGCGAATCAACCTTCCTGACAGCTCTGTAAATTTGCTCTTCACGCCCTCTTTTTCAACATTTCCGTAAATGAAATAATTCACTTCCATTTTCTTTAACTTTGCAGCAAAGTATGGAAGAATCATTTTATCCGCAATCCAGAAATACACTGGTTGATTTTTCTTTCCATGGCTGATAATACTTTTCATCATCTTGAGCTGGATACCAACAATCGTCAGCAATCTTTTCAATTTATTGGGATAGCGTATTATCGGAAAAGAGGTCAGCACAACATCGCTCAAGTCTTTTTCTACGCTAAGGTTTCCACCAATTACTTCTATTGACCTAACGGAAGGTTTTATCACCCTCAAAAATTTGCTCAGTGTAACCTCAGCCGATCGATTCGCTGCAATCATCGGGTTTGTCACAACAATGATTTCTTTTCTCTCCATCGATAATACAATCCTCAAATTCACTGAATTCCTGAAAAAATCTGCTCAAGTCTTAAAGCATATTTCTCGTTTCCCATTTCTGCCGCAAAATCTTCTCCAGCCTTTTGAAAAGCTTCTCTATCCTTCATAATGCCTTCGACTGCAACTACTGCGCTATCCACATCATCTTCCTTAAATGTAAGCCCATCCTTGCTCACTTGAATAAATTCCTTTGCACCAGCTGCGTCACAGGCTATAACAGGCACTCCAGCCGCAGCCGCCTCTAATCCGGCAAGAGGAAATCCCTCAAATGCCGAGGGAATAATTAGCATATCTATCGTTTTGAGCAAATCAGGAATATCATTTCGACGCCCCAGAAATACAGTTCTTCCCTCTAATCCATATTGCGTGATTTTCTGCGTCAATTCCTCCATATACTCTGGTTCACGGCATTCGCCAGCAAAGATTCCCACAGCGTTATAGCCTTTTTTCTGAAGAGCTTTTATCAAGTCCAGCGTAAACCATTGTTTTTTTGATCTTTGAATAAGTGCAATGTGTCCTATAACAATTGTCTTTTCCATCTAAACCATCCTTTTCAATGGAATCTCATCTCACGCAGTCAAACACCTCATGCAGACGCTTACCATAATTGCTATCATTGTGGTATTCACAGAATCTATATCCATTCTCAAGTCGATCATTGCTTTGTTTTATCGCTTTAAGGACTGCATCAGCGATATCCTTCTCAGAACCGTCCGCTACATACGTTTCTCCGCAGTCGGCGGCTTCTATTAGTTCAGCTGACCCGCCTTTGTTCATTGCAACAACTTTTGTTTTTGCGCACATGGCCTCCATAGCAACCAATCCGAGCCCCTCTGACGATGGAACCACTACGCAATCTGCGGCCGCTAATATATCTACAACATCCCGCCGAAATCCCGGCATATAAATATCTCTTTCCATCTCATGATTGTGAATATATGAGATTATTCCCGCCTTGTATTCTCTGTCAGCATCAGTAATCACATCTCCAATAATCATACCGACAACTGGCAGCCCCCTCTTTTTGATCTCACATACCGCTTTCACAAATGCGCTTTGACACTTATTCCTTGTGATTGCTCCGATATGGGCGAGTATCAGTACCCCCCCCCCAGCTTTCTGCCAAGTTTCGCTTCCAGTTCATCAATTATCTTTGATGAATCACCGTTTGCGTATTTCTCGACATCAACTGGGTTATAAAGGACTCTGACCTTTTTATGTGCATCAAGGTTTACTATCTGATCTCCCACACAGTTTGAAACTGCAATGATCTCACGGACTGACTTCCAGTTTCCGCAAAGGTTCAACAACTTCTTCGTTGCACCATCCAAGAAGATATGGTGCAAATGCCAGATAACAGGCTTACGGGCCAGAGTTCCACAAACTGCACTCCACGGAAGAGCTGCCGGTCCCGGCGCATAGAGAATATCCGGTTTATACTTACGAATCACACCGAGTGACTTCCATACATTTTTAACTGACATCCAACCGTAGCGGAAAATCACTTGCTTTCCCTTAACACCTGTAGGTAACGTCTGGTCACCCATTAGAACATACGGGATATTCCGTTTTTTAAGTTCTTCTGACATCATTCCTTCTGCCGGAATTAGACAGCAAAACTCAAATTTATCTGACAGCATATCCATAACGGTCAGCGTCATTTTCTGACCACCAGATACTGTCGCCAGTGTTTCCCACACCAGAACTTTTTTCTTTTGCATTTATCTTTTCCTTTTTCCCAATGCTATTGGGCATACTCGATAAATCACTTCTGAAGCAGCCAAGCACATTCCAATCGAAAGAATCGCAATCATACTGGATGCAACTAAAGGATACGTTCCAATTAGCTTTTTACTTATAGGAAGGAGTCCGACAAAAAACAGAATCGGGAACTTATGCATTACCATAATCCCCACAGTATTTCTTCCAACATAATTGATTGGAGTCACACCATTTGGAAAACACATGGCAAGACTTACAAAGCCAACACACAGCATTATTGCCATCACGAGGAAGTATCCAAAACCATGCGTTCCATAAGAGTCCGCATTGTACGAAACCTGTCCATTTCCAATTGTCATAAATGTTCCGACCGCAAGGCACCCTACTGTTACTGCGATTTTCACCAAAATACTTTTTCTAGTGAATTCACCCTTTACGCTCCCTATCACTTTTCCAAGTGCAAAGAACGGGAACATATAAATTGCCGTTTCCAATCCAAAGGGCAGATTGGGGAGCCTAATTTTTTCGTAAAGGATGAATGCCACTAGGACTGAAAGCAAAAACACCGTAATATTCCATTTCAGATTATCTTTGCTTCTGAAAATCCAAAAAGCCATCAGCAGTAGCACGAATGTCATTGGGATATACCACAGTGGCATATTCCATCGCATCAAACCTGTTCCGCTATTAGCATAGAGCATACCGATTACGCTCTGCAAAGGGGATACATCGTACCCCCCCCCCCGACAGTTTTTTCCATTTTGCTGCCAAGTATTGCATAAAGAGCAATGCTGATGAGTGCAAAGCAGTAATACGGAATCATGAGTGCTCTGAATTTTTCTTTTAGAAATGTACCAAACTTTTTCTGTCCAACATGAAATACAATGCCAGAAGTAAGAACACAAAGCGGAACATGAAAGCTATATAGCCACGGGTAGACTACCGTTGCGTTTCTCAAAGTATGTCCCAGCACAATTGCGAACACCGCAAATGCTCGCAACGTATCAATCCAACCGATTCGCTCCGCCTGTTTCATATCATTCTCCCTTTACCGCATCCATAATGACCTCATAAATATCGGTCATCTCATAGCTGTTCTTCTTCAGTTCAAAGTTGTTTGCAAAAATGATTGCCGTTCTCCAACGGTGACCACCGGGGGACATCATATACATAAAGCCGCCCTTCTCAAAGACATTTTTACCAAGTTCCCATTCGCCGCCCCAGCGTTCATCCATCTGGTAGATGATTTCAGGATACTTATTCAGGTACTGTCCATGATAAAAAGTATTGGTACGAACAATCCACTCAAAGAGGTTCTTATCTTCGCCCTCAATCTTGATCGGCTTCAAATACTCAATGATTTCATCAGCCAACTTGTCTTTGTCCGCAACATTGTCGTTGATGCGGATTCCACCGTAGCTATAATTCTTCAGCGCCGAAAGATCACTTAGATATGCCTGTGTCTTATCCCAATCAAAATCGGCACTGGATGCAAACAAGCTCTTCCACACGGGGAACTTCTTTGCCAGCTTCATTGCCCACTTCGGCAAACCAATGCCCTTCACAACACTTAATGCGGTCTTCTTGATGATTTTCTTAATCTTTTTCTTCGTTGACGGCTTGGAACCATCTCCACCGCCCTTAGGTGTCAAATAACCACCACGACGAAGCAACTCATTGATCCTCACAGTATAGACCGGACGTGCACCATGACCGTGGTCACTAATAATCAAAAGCGGTGTATCCGGTTGTTTCTGCATCACTTCGCCAACATAGTTATCCATGGCGATGTACATGTCCCGAATCACATTCTCATGCTCATTGGGGCCAGGATACTCCGGATGGTTTGGATCACAGTGCCGCCAGAAATCGTGCTGAATACCATCGGTTGTGGAGAAGTAAGAGAACAGGACATCCACATCCTCGTTCTCGATTGCCAGCCGAGTCAACCGGATTTCTTCATTAACTTTTGCAAAGAACTCGTCCCGCAGAGCGGGCAGATCCTTTTCCGAGGTAAACTTTCCATCGGTGCCCAAGATATCAACTCGCGGATTATAGATGCTCTCCTTGCCCTGAGGATAGACACGAATCTTTCCCTCGTAAGGACGAGTAATCATCAGGCCGTTGATTTCCCAGCCTTCCTTGATGTTCATCGGCAGAATTACTGCACACGAAAATCCTTGTTTGTTGAGTACATCCCAGAAAGCTTTGCCTTTAAAGGCACTGTCATCAAACACCAATGGCTTATATGTATTCTCTTTTGCTCCCACATTAACAAAGTTAATGATGCCATGCTCAGACGGATCAAGACCAGTATAAATCGTGGACCATGCAGGAGTTGTATCCGCCGGGAAAACCGAGCGCAAGTGAGGGTAGTTATTCTTCTGCATCAAGCCATACAGATTGGGAAGTTTATCCTTGTATCGAACAATCACATCCCAGTCCATACCGTCAATGCCAAGAATTATCAGTTTTCGTACCATTTTCTACTCCTATCTAATTACTTTTTAAGCGGAGGCAGTACTTCATCGATGGCTGCCATGACTTCGTCCAGCATCTTCTGCTTATCCTGATCACCAGCGATCACTGTTGCATTGTACATTTCTGCAACCTTTTCATAACGGGGTTTACGGATTTCCAGATACAACGGATCGGGAATGTCGTCCTTACGAGAACAGCAAACTTCTACAGGAGTCTTGATATAAATAATTTTGTCCGGGCGCGGTGCATTCTTCCATTTACCATTCATGGTTTCTTCCATGTACTCTTCGCCCAAATCCAAATTTGCCGCATAAGTCACGACATTATCATAGATGTAACGATCCACCAGCAAAGTCGTACCAAAGAAACGCTTCAAACGAATTTTGAAGAAGATCTGCAATTTGAACTCAATGGTCGTTAGGAAAGAGAAAATCTTATAGGCACCGCCCTTGTTCGCATTCTTACGCAGGCTCTCCAAGTACGCCTTGTAGTCACCTGAAAAAGGATCACTGTCCTTCTTCATTAAAATCTTTTTTCCGAGCTTAATAATTCCACGCAGGAAAACAATAACGTAAGCAGCTCGAACAATTTCAACCTTGTAGCCACGCTTTTTCAACTGTTCGTAGGCATAGTCAATACTCGTTGATTTGCCGGAACCATCCAAGCCCATAAAGCTAATCATTGCCGGTTTCATGCATTTTCCTCCCGAACCATTCTTAACACACTCTGTGCTACATCCCCCCAGGAGCCTGTCTTTTCAAGCAGAGAATGGTCACTCTTTTTCTTAATTACTTCAGGCAAAACTTTATCCAGTTGCTCTGCATTGTCAACCAGAGTAATTGCACCTTCAGATCCTGTGATTTCATTCAGATTTTCAAAGCTCTTATACCCAATCACGGGGACACCGCAGGACAGTGCCTCCATGACAGAAAGCGGGATGCTAATTACAAACTCCGCAGACCTTGTTGGGAACAAATATGCATCCGCCATCTGATATACTTCTTCGACATTTTCCAAATAGCCCTTATGGATTTTCACCTTTGCATCATTCAGGACGCGGACCACATTCACATCCTCAAACATTCCACTGGCCACTACCATTCGCTGCGCTGTATGGATCTTTGCAAAATCCTCCAGTCCACGTCCCTTTGAACAATGGCCCACATGAATAACAAGCGGCTTTGACGGGTCAAATCCGTACTTTTGTTTAAGCATCTTTTGCTGTTCTACTGAAACAGGTGCAAATTTATCCGCTTTGATGCCCACAGAAAACAATTTTTTCTTACAGCCTGAGACGACATTTACATTCTTCATATCACATTCTGTGATAGAGAGATAACTGCACTTCAATGGATGCTTATTGTTTCTCGCCATGAAATCCGAATCCGGCTTCTGTACCAAAACAATCCAAGTGTTTCTGCACATCTTCGTAACAATCGAAGCCAAGGTATACACCAGCTTGTTGGCACGAGCAAAAATCATCGTAACATCTGCTCGCCTAGCATTCAGTACAATCTGCGGAATCTGCTTCAGGCCAGAATAAAGTACGGTATTCTCTTTTTCAAATTCTTTAGCCAAATGAGTCGCAACGTTACGCATACCCTCATTGACTTGTCCATTTACTGTTCCAATTACATGGATTACCATACTTCACCTCAGCACATTACTTCAGCAGACTATCTTTCAGACGCCAGAATGCTTTCAAACTTCTCTTCAGATCCTCCGGATCACGCAGACCACGAGCAAGGCGATGTCCAATGTACCACGGACGCATATAATACTTCTTTCGTGCATAAGCGCAGAAGTCAACCAGCTCCTGAGCAGAGAGTTCCGGAGTGTTGATAATACAGTTCAACGTACCATCCTCATGGATGTACTCATCGTACTTACCATTAATATAGCCGTTGCTCTTCGCCCAGTTATATGCACCCGTTCCCGGATAAGGAATCAGCGGGAAGAACTGCGCCGTATCCGTCTTGAAGCGCATAGCTGCGGCTAACGTTTCTTTCATGGTCTCATGGGTCTCGCCCTGATTTCCTACCATGTAGCAAGCATGAATCATCAGACCAGCTTTACGAGCATTTGCAACATAGGCTTCAATCTGCTCAACAGTAGTGCCCTTGTGAATGTTCTTCAGAATCTGCTGGTTCACGCTTTCAATACCAGGGATAATCAGGTGGCAGCCAGCTTTCTTCATCAGACACATGGTCTCATAATCCAGATTCACACGAGCATTACACAGCCAGCGAATCTTCTTATTGATACCTTTCTGAATCATCATATTGCAGATTTCAGAAACACGCTGCTTATTAATAGTAAAGGTATCATCCTCAAACACGATTTCTTTCACGTCCGGGAAGTTGTTTGCGATATACTCGATTTCACCAATGACATTTTCCGGACTGCGCAGACGATAGCGATGACCATGCAGCGTCTGAGGATAAACACAGAAGTTACACTGTGCCGGGCACCCGCGTCCGGTGAAGATCTGAATAGACGGGAAAGCGGCTGCCGGGAAAACATAATCAGTCACACAGAGCCTACGCTTGATAAACTCTGCTGCGTAGGGAATCTCATCCAAGTCAGTGATATGCTCTGCGTCAGGGTTATGGACTACTTCACCATCTTTGCGATAAGTTAAGCCACGAACGGTAGCAAGATCTGCGCCATCACGAATGGCAATAGCCGTATCACGCACTATGTAATCGTACTCATGGCGAGCCAAACCATCAATCAACTCGCTAATGCCCATAGTCTCATCCGGTGTCGCAGAAGGATGAGTACCGACCAACATAGTGAAAGCGTTCGGATACATCTTCTTGATAATACCTGCAAACTCTACATCACTATAAATAGAAGGAGTACTGGTGTCGAACACAAAGAGCTTAGCATCCGAAGCTTCCTTCTTCACACGCTCCAGCGTCTGCTCCTTGTTCATCTGCTTAGCAGGAGCATCAATAAATGCCACTTCAAAACCATTCTTTTCAGCAACGCAGGCCGCATAAATCAGCCAAAGGGGATAATACAAAACGCCGCTATGACCTATGGAGGGGCTTCTGGATTCACGAGAAAACTTGCCGTATTCAGCCTTGAACGGAGGGTTGATAAAACATACTTTCATTTTGATTCTCCTAGTTTTATTTCAAGTTCTTGTATTTAAGCAGACCTTTCACCATATACCAACACTCATAATAAAGTGCTGCCAATGGGTTCAATCCGATATACCGATATGTATTCCAGTTCATCTTTGCGGCCTTGACTTTATTGCCTGACTTTGATGATTTTGCAATGCGATAAATGAGCAACGGCTCATCCACACCATAGGCTTTCTTTCCTTCTTTCAGGATGCTGAGCCAAATCGCAAAGTCCTCGTGCATCCCATCTCCGATTGCATAGTGCTTTGCATATAGCTCTTTACGCACCAGCGCAGAGGAATTGGATAACACATTCTGCTTCAACAACTGCCGATAGGTCACTTCTGTCGGAGCATGAAGATACCAGTCGATTGGCTGCCCATCCGAGTCCATAAAAGCTGAACCCGTGAAAAGCAAATCAGCATTTGTTCTCTTTTGAAGCTCAATCTGCTTTTCCAGCTTATCCGGAGTCCACGCATCATCACTGTCAAGAATCGCAATCCACGAGCCATTTGATTCTTCCAAACCGTGTTTGCGAGTAAAGGATACGCCGCTGTTCTTTTCATTAGAAATCAAACGCACTCGGTTGTCTTTTGCCGCAATGCTTTTGACCAATTCCACAGTTCTGTCCTTAGAGCAATCATTAACCACAAGCAGCTCAAAATCCGTGTAGGTTTGACGCAACACTGAGTTAATCGCCTGCTCTATTGTCTTTTCCGCATTGTAAGCAGCCATGATAATGCTTATCAAGCCGAACTCCTTATGTAACATCTTCCCTAGTCCTTACTCCTCTCCGCATATCAAAGATTACAGCCCAGACTCAATCTCAAAGAGTCTGAGCC
>OOAE01000367.1_pt1 | contig 44647 bp, 70 predicted proteins | sample 1671271 | NCBI WGS metagenome assembly OOAE01 (sample SAMN06348139, study PRJEB24527) | human gut metagenome | biome: human gut; feature: ankylosing spondylitis patient; material: feces | host: Homo sapiens | place: China | collected 2015-10 | reverse complement strand
ATATATAGATACTAAAGGAGGCAATTATTATGGGAACTAAAAAGGCTTTAGATAAAGCAATCAAGGTTTGTGATGCTGACATTACTAAGAATGATGTGAAAAAGATCTATTCTCTTTTATCAAGTGCTATTCAAAATTCGTCTAACCCAAGAAAGGTTTTGCAGCTTGTTGAAAAAGCCCAAAGTGAAGCAATGTCTTTAATGACGAAGCTTTAAGCAAAGGATGATCTTATGAAAGTACTTAAAGTGCTTGATAAGGCAATTAAAATATTAGATAGCAAAAATAATAAAAAATCTATTATAAAGAAACTAGAAAATGAAGTAAAATACCTAGAAGATATAAGAAATAATTTAGATGGAAATGCTAAATCTGATTTAGATGGAGCAATTTCTAGAATAAAAGAAGCAATAAATGAATTAAGGTGGTAACCAATGAAAAAAGATGATTGGAAAACCACAAGGCTACTTCAAGATAGTTTTCTAGATACACTTAGCAAGCTAACTGACTTATTTCATTACATTGCTTTTTCTGCTGGTGATGATAAAGAAAAGTATATAAATGATATGAGGAACTTCCAAAACTCAGAACCATTTAATTCTTTTGTTTATTCAGCAGTAAGGAGGATGGTAACTCCTATAGCAGTTCAAAATATGAGAACTTGGAGGATGGCAGCTAAAAAGGCTACCAGGAATCCATACTTATATAGATTGCTAATGAGAGAAATAAATCAAGGCTTGAAAAGTGATATTGAAATACAAATAGAAGAAAATGCCAATTTAATTAAAACATTACCTACTGATGTTGCTAAAAAGGTAACTAAGGATATTTCAGATATGGCATTAAAAGGAATGCGAGCTTCTGAAATAGCTAAGGTTATAAGAGAACAAACAGATAAACATTCAAGAGCTTCTGCAAAACTTATTGCAAGAACTGAGGTTTCAAAAACTACTACAGCTCTTACAAAAGCAAGATGCGATAATTTAGATCTTCATTGGTACGTATGGAGAACTATGGAAGATGGAGATAGAGTTCGAAAGTCCCATAGGATTATGGAAGGAGTTCTTGTTAATTGGAATGAGCCCCCAAGTCCAGAAGCTTTAGCTGGTGAGAAATCTGTTGGTAACTATCATGCAGGTAATATTTGGAATTGTCGTTGCTATCCAGAACCTTTGATAGAAATAGATGATATAAGTTGGCCACATAAAGTATATACAAATGGTAAAATTCAAACAATGGGCAAAATGCAATTTGAGCAAATGATGTAAAGGAGGAATAGAAAATGCCAAATGTAGTAAAGGCAGATTGCGGATTTGATCCGGCAGATATGGAGATCTTTGAAGAAGCAACAGTAGAACTTTTAAATGATCCATCTGGATTAGATCTTAATGGTCGTCGTAATATGCACGTAAGTTTAGCTGCAGAAACGTCTGACATAACTATTGCAGAGTTTGAGAACATGAGGCAGGGTGTAGATTATACCATTGTTGTTGCTAATGGAGCTACTACTAAAAATCAGTTAATTTTCCCTGACAAAACTCTTTATTCTAGTGATAAAATTGTTCCAGCGAACAGCATGACCATTGTATACGAGTTCTTCACTGATGGTTATTCCATTTATTGTGATCGTCGAATCTATAAGTAATTAGGAGGATATATTATGTTTGAAAACAATATCTATATTAAGAATGCTCATCGAGTAAAGGCTTATAAGGGTGACATTGGAATTCAGCTTGATCAGTTTGATAATGATCATCATATGAAGCGAAACGATATTCTGAGAGCTGAATATAAGTATTGGGTACTCTGCAAGTCTGTTGGTGCAGAAAAGGCTAAGACTCAGATGTCTGTTTATGAACGTCAGCTGCTTAATATTTAAAAGAGGAAACTAAAATGGCTGAAGAAAATATTTATATTAAGAATCATGTAACAGTTCAAGCATATAGAGGCAAGACTTTAGATATTAAGCTTAATAAGTTTGACCAGATGCATTTCATTACTGAAAAGAATGAAGCAATGAGAAATGAATATAAGCAGTGGTTAGCAGATAAAGAGCTTCAGGAAGCAAAAGCTAAGGAAAACGAAAATGCAGTAGTTGATGCTGAGATTGTTTCTGAGGAAGTAAAAAATAATTAAAAAAATTAAAATTTACTGTTTACAAATATATTATAATATGATATAATATATATGGGACCAAATATGGTCTTAATTCTAGCAAAGGAGCGATTGCATGGCAAAAGCTTACTATGGATCTAAAATAAGTGACAACATGACAAAGACTCCTGAAGGTTTTCTAATTTGCCATAATGTACCAATTGCACGAACTGGTACTTACAAGTACTTATCTAGTGAGATTGGTTTAGATGGCCAGGAAGTAGTTGATGTTTATCGGGAACCTGAAGAGGTTTTTGACCAACGAACTCTGGCAAGCTTTGAAGGAAAAGCATTTACTGATACGCATCCGACAGTTGATGTTGATACAAATAATTGGTCTATGTTTTCCAAAGGTGAAGTATCTAACGTAAGAGTTGGCAAGGGAGAAAATTCTGATAAAATAGTTGCTGACCTCATTGTACGAGATCCAATTGTAATTGATGAAATTGAATCTGGTGCTAAAAGAGAAGTATCGGCTGGCTATGAATGTGAGTATGTTGAACGTGACGGTAAGTATTATCAAACAAACATAAGAGGCAACCACGTTGCTTTAGTTCAGCAAGGACGAGCTGGTAAGGCGGTTTGCATAAAAGATGAACAACCTAAAGAAACTACAATACATGCAAAAAGATTATTAAGAAAAGCTAAAAGAATTATTTAAGGAGGAAAACTTAAATGGCTAACGAGAAGCGAGTTCGAGATGCAGTTCGAAAGTTTCTTACTTGTATGCAGGCTCATGATGCTATCCCGGAGGAACTGGCAGAAGATGCTCTGGAAATGACTGAGGAAGTAAATGATGCCCTGTGCGAAGTAACCGAGGATGAGGAAGCAAATCCTCTTGAGATCACTAAGGATGAGGATAAGCCGGATGATCTTGATAAGAAGGTTGCAGATGGTGTTGTTCGAGCTCTTCGTGAACTTGGTTTTTATAAGGATCCTGCAATGAAGGCTCTTGATGAGCTGGAGGTTGAGGAGAAGGAAACTGAGGATGAGGATCCGGATGATCTGACCGAGGATGCAGACAATGAGGAATCTGTTACTGTTGATCCGGAAAAGATGAAGGATTCTGCTACTTTACTTCGCACGATGAAGCCAGTAATTGCAGCTATTAAGAATCCTAAGGAGCGCAAGAAGGCTGCAGATGCTCTGGCTCGTATGATTAAGGGATCCCGTAGTACTTCTTCCGATTATGGTACTCTTATGAATATCAAGCAGAAGAAGGCTACTAAGGATTCTAAGGCAAAGGCAATTGATGCCGATTATGATTTTGGTATGTCGATTGCTAAGCGATTCAATCCGCATTATAAGGAGGAAAAGTAAATGCCCGGTTCTACTATTGGTATTAAGCTTAATAATGGCTATGCAGGTACGGTTTCCCGAACTGCTGATTGCGTAATTCAAAATCGTATTGCTAAGGGTGCTGATATTGCATTTGGTCAGGCAGTAATTCTTAACGATGACAATACTTTCTCTATTGTTGGAGCAGATACTGCTGCAGCACAGATTGCAGGTATTGCCGTTCGTGAGGTTATTCAGGCAAATGTATTTAATCCGCAGAGCAATCCAAACTATGTAGCTAACATGCCTTGTGATGTCCTGGTTCGTGGCCAGTGCACTGTAAAGTGTAAGCGTGGCACTCCTAAGGCTGGTGATCCGGTTTATGTTCGTATTAAGCCGAATGTTGCTTATCAGGATTCCCTCGTTGGTGATTTTGAAGCAGCTGATGATGCTGGTAACGTAATTGCTGTTTCTAACATTGAGTGGACTACTGGTATTCTGGATGCTAATAAGGTAGCTGAAGTTACCGTAAAGACCCGTCAAAAGGGTTAATTGAAAGGAGACAAGAAAAATGCCGAATATTATTACTGATGCAGCTTCTGGTGTTCCTTTTGGTAATGTTAACAATGTGCAGATGATGCGAGATGCTTCCCTTGGTTCGGGTATTCGAGCTATGGATGCAGCAGGCATTGCAACTGGTATGGCATTCCTGGAAGGTGAGCTTGAAAAGCGAGATCCTAAGGTTCGTGAGCCACTTACTTCTGTAACTTGGCCTCGTGATATTGTAGCCCAGACCGGTGGTGGTTGGGTTGATTTTACCTCCACCCTGGATGTAAGTTATGCAACCACAGGTGCTAATGATCAGTCTCTTGTTGGTGGAGCAACTAACGACATTAACCTGGTACAGGCTAACGTAAATAAGGATATTTACAAGGTATTCACCTGGGCGCAGGGTATGAAGGTACCGTTTGTAGATTCTCAGAAGATGCAGAGCATTGGTCGTTCCATTGACGCTATTCTGGATCGTGGTATTCGACTGAATTACAATAAGACTCTGGACCAGCTGGTTTATGGTGGCTTCTCTTCTGTTGGTATTTCCGGTCTTGTTAATAATTCTGATATTGTTGCGGCAATGGCTCCTGCTGGCGCAGCTGGTGCTACTGAGTGGGAGAAGAAGACTGTAGATGAAATCCTGTGGGATATTAACAAGGCTCTTACCGAGGCTTGGGCAGCTTCTGAGTACGATGATTCTGCAATGGCAAATCACATTTTGCTTCCGCCGGATCGTTATTCTTATATTGCTTCTACTCGTATTGGTACTTCTGGTGATGAGTCCATTCTTTCTTATGTTTTAAAGAATAATATTGCTAAGAATCAAGGTCATGACCTTCAGATTTATCCTTGCCGTTGGCTTAATGGTGCTGGTACTGCAGGTAAGGCTAGAATGATGGTTTATGTAAATGATCAGGACAAGCTTTACTTTGATCTTCCGGTACCGCTTACTCGAGCAATGACTCAGCCTTCTGCTCTTCAGTTTGCATATATTACTATTTATGCAGCTCAGATGGGCCAGGTAAAGTTCCTGTATACTCAGCCTGCTCGTTATGTTGACGGTATTTAAAGAAAGAGGTTCTAAAGAATGAAGATTTTTTCGAAAAAGGCTTTTGCAATTGGTGAAGGCGTAACTCAAGCAAATCCAATGGGCACTTGTATTGTTACTCAGCCGGGCGGTTTTCAGACTATTCCGGATTCTATGGCTAAGGATCCAATGCTTCAGGCTGCTATTGCTGAAGGATCCATTATGATTGTAGATAATGAGAACAAGAGCAAGATCGAGAATGATTTTGTTGATAATTCCAATGTAAAGGAAGTTACTCCGAAGTCTGAGGAGGAAGCTTTTTACGAGGAGCTTAAGCTGAAGTCCCGTGATGAGGCTATTAAGATGGCTGAAGATATGGACATTAAGCTTGAGGGTACTGAGAAGACCGGTAAGATTAAGTCTCTGATTATGAATGCTTTTCGCGAAGAGAAGCTTTCTGAAGCTGAGTAATTAAAGTTGAAGGAGGATCCATTAAATGCCTATTCCAGATCTTTGGCAAATGCTTGGTTATCAAAATAATGCTACAATGTTCATGGAGGCATTTAATGGAGTCTCCAACACTATACTTACTAACAATCCGCAATTTACAAAAGAAGATTTCACGAGTATTTTTCCTGTTTTTCCAATTTCTGATAATTTCGATCCAGAAAGTCCATCTATACCAACAGCATATTTTAATTTGGTTTTAGTAATGGCTGATAAAGCTATTAAGTTTGATAGATACAAAGGTCAATGGAAATATTTAATGTGCTTATATTTAGCTCATTATTTTACTTTGTTTCTCCAAACACAAAAAGGAGATGCAGATGCTCAAAGTGCTTTGCAAGGAGCATTACCAACTGGTGTAGCAACTTCTAAATCTGTTGATGGTTTATCTATTTCTTATGATTTAATGGGAATAACTGATGATCTTCAAGGATATGGAACTTGGAAATTAACAGCATACGGCCAGCAGTTAGTTACTTTAACTAAGATTTATGGACATGCTGGGATGTGGGTGAATGGCTAGTTTTGAATTTAAAGAATCATTTGACAATTTCTTGAAATTAAGAAAAGCCCTAAAGTTTCTCAAGAATAATCCAGTTTATGTTGGAATACCAGAAGATACAACTGAAAGAAAAGAAGAAGGCAATGAAGAAAAGGTTGGTATAACAAATGCTGACCTTCTTTTTATTCATACAAAAGGAAGCCCAGTAAATAATATACCAGCAAGACCGGTTATTGAACCGGCTATAGAAAATTCTAAAGACAAAATAACAAATCAAATGAAGGCGGCTGCGAAAGCTGTACTTGAAGTAAACGAAGAAAAAGCTTTTAAGCATTTAAGCTTAGCAGGAATGTATGCTCAGAATGCTTCAAGAAGTTGGTTTGCAAATCCAGAAAACAATTGGCCTCCTAACTCTCCAGCAGTAATTGCAATTAAGAAAAGAAAAGGCAGTACAAATCCTCGACCTCTTATTGATACTGGAGAACTTAGAAAATCAATAACTTATTTTGTTGATAAGGAGGGCACAAGGACTAAATGATAAATGTTTCTGAACTGATAAATGATCCGGACTTTACACAACCAAATGGTGTTCAAGTAAGACGTAGAAAAACTACTGTTGAAGATTTTGAACAAACAGTAGAAGAAACAGAATTCAAAATGATTGGAATTATAACCATTGCAGACGATTTGAAGGCTGAACTTGGAGATAATTTTGACGAGGATTCTGAGTATATAAATGTATTTACTTATTTGCCTCTTTTTACTACTGGTCTTGGAGACGGTAGAAACGGAGCAAATATAGGACAAGGATATTTGTCTGACATTGTTATTTGGAAAGGTAAAGAATACAAAGTAATTAAAGTGAAGAATAATAGCCAATATGGGTATGCTCAAAATGTGGCTGTTTCTACTTCGATAAGAGGTGGTTAAGTGGCTGAAATATTGCAAACTGTAAAAGAAATAGAAAAGTTCTTTGCAGGATTATTTGTTGAATATGCTGGAGTAAATAAGAATAAAGTACTTTTAGCATATTCAGAAGAAGGCAGACCGGCTTTTAACATTGATAGAATGGCTTATTTCATTTCTGTTTTTCCAGAAGTGGATGACAGAGAATCTTATAAGCATAGAGAAGAAAAATATATAAATTCAATTAGTAAGTTCAGGCAATCTCAATTTTCTCAAAGAACTTTAAGATTGCATATTACAACTTATGGAGAAAATACTGATCAGAGTATAATAAGATTCCAGAATATGCTTTATTCTGCCGATGCAAATTATACTTTATCAAATATGTATCTTCATATAATTCCGGAAAGAACTAATGGTGTAATTAGACTTCAGGAAAGAATAAACGACAGATGGTGGACAAGATACGATATTGATTTATATTTTTACAACACAGTAAAAATTGAAAATGATGTATCTGCATTTGAATCTGTTGATATTAGAACGGAGGTAAATAATTGAGTATTTCTACGAATAACATTGTAGATATTACTGTAGAAGTTAGTGATCCAACTACAATTATTTCTAATTTTAACTTAGGATTGATTATTGGTACTTCTACTGCAATTTCTACTCAAACTCGTTACAAGGAATATCAGTACACTACTTGGCAAACTAAAATGATAACTGATGGCTTCCAAGCTACTGATGATGAGTATTTAGCCGTTCAGAATTACTTTGCTCAGAATCCTGTTTCTGGTTCTGTTCTTGTTGGTGTACAAGGAACTTCTGAGACTCCTTTACAAGCTGTACAAGCATGCAGAGATGCTAATGATGAGTGGTACGGTTTTTGCTTTGCAGGTGATACTGATGATTCCAAGATTGCCGCAATTTCTGCTGCAGTTGAAGCATTTAGTTCTCCAACAGTTTTCTTTTTCCAGACCAAGGATGAAAATTGCTTAAAGTCTGGTACTACTAATATTCTTAAGACTTTACAATCTGCAAAGTATAAGAGAACTTGTGGTAACTATTTTAAAAGTAAGTACGAAGTTTGTGCATTGCTTGGAGTATTCTGTGGCTTAAACAGTATGCAGGTAAATAGTGCATATACTATGGCTTTTAAGACTCTTGTTGGTTTTGAGCCAGAAGTTATTGATAACATTCAGTTTACTAACTTACAGAGTTATAATGGCAATAGCTATATTCGAGTAGGTAGAACTTATAGCTTATATCTTCAGGGAGTAACTGCTGATGGTACTCATGTTGATGAAGTATTCTTACTTGATGCAGCACAGTTCTTAATTCAGGAAAATACTATTGCAGGTCTTGTATCTCGTAGGTTAATTCCTCAAACTGAGTCTGGCTTAAATACTATTATTACTTTCATTATGAATGGTTGCGAAGCTTTGGCTCAAATGGGTGTAATTGCTACGGGAATCTGGACTGGTGATTCTGTAAAGGATCTTAACACTGGCGATTCTGTTCCTGGTGGTTACGTAATTATGGCTGATACTATTGCAAGTCAGTCCGCAACTGATCGTGAAAAGCGAGTTACTCCTCCCATTTATGTTTGCTTAAAGGGAGCAGGAGCTATTGAGCATGTAGTTATTCGAGTTTATGTAAATCGATAAGGTGGTGAAATGAAATGGCGAGAATTTATACTTATTCGTTTGAAGATACTTCTCTTACTATTTCGCATCCTGCTGTTGGTTCCTTTGATGCTTATGGTACCGGCATTGGTGATATTTCTATTGAGTTTGCTAATGATGTAACTACTCATGAAGTAGCAGCTGACTTGGCAGTTATTGTTTCTAAGTCTGTTAAGAAGAATGCAACAATTACTATTAATGTTCTGCAAACTTCTGAGCTTAATGCTTGGCTTACTAAGTGGGCAAATTATATTGAGAGTGCACCAACTCAGCAATTTGCTATTGCTTCTGCAATTCTTAAGAATTCGTCTACTGGTGAGCAGTGGAATTGTACTGGTGTTTCTCATCAGAAGAAGTCTGGCGGATCCTTTAAGTCTACCGCTGAGACTAAGCAGTGGGTTCTTATGGCTGCAAATGCCGAACAGCAGTAAAAAAGGAGTTTATTAAAGAATGAATATTGAAAATATTTCGAAAAGACAAAATTCAAAGTTAATTGATATTAACGAAAGAACTTTTAAGATTAACAAGTTTGATCCACTTATGGGTAATTACATTTTACTTCAGTTGGTTCAGTTTGTTCTTCCATTTGGAATCTCTGATAAGGTAGGAGTTCCGGATGCTGTTACGAGTAATGTAAGCAGAGTAAACATGAGTAAGAAGGACTTTCTTGAATTTCAGAGAGATATTCTTTCTGTTTGTTCTGAAGTTCTTCCTGCTGGAGATGCTCCGGTAGTTCGAGATGATGGAACCTATGGTATTATGGATTTTACGTCTCAGATTGCCATTCAATTACTTATTGTAGCAATTACATTTAATTTTTCCGATTTTTTCGGAGAAAACGGGTTGAGCTCCTTATTAGACAACACAAAATAAATTTTTGTTTGTATGAAAATTTGAATCCTCAATTGTATCTGCCAGTTATTTCTGGTATGTGGAAGCAACACGAGTTGTGGGATGGTACATATACATTTGATGATTGGGCAGATGCAGTTGAGATGATTCAAGTTAAGTCAGAGAACGAAGCCCGTGTAAATGATTATATTCAAGAAAATAGTGGGAGGTGAGTAAATGGCTGGTAAAGTAGAAAGTCTTAAGGAATATCTTGTAAAACTTGGCTGGGATGTAGATGAGCTTGGCTTAAGTAAATTACAAAATGGACTTTCTAAAGTAGAGAGATCTGCAGATTCTATTGGTAATAAGTTTGTTAAGAATTTTGCTAAAGCAGGAACTGCTGTTGGTGGATTTTTATTAACAATTACTACTGGTACTGCAAAGTTTATGTCTAATGTTGCAACTGCTGATTTAGCAACTGAACGTTGGGCAAGAAGAATGTGGACTACCGAAGAAAATGCAAGATCATTAACTACAGCTTTGGATGTCATGGGTGCGTCCTATGAAGATATATTCTATATGACTCCAGAAGAGTATAAGAATATGCTTCAACTTAAGAATTTTGCTTCCAGTCTAAAAGCTCCTGCAGAACTTGAAAATACATTAAAACAAATTCGTGATATAAATCAAGAGATCAATAAGACTAAAGTAATTCTTTCTATGGCTACTAGATGGATAGCTTATTATCTTGGCCAATATCTTGGCAAGGATTTTAGGAATGCCCAAGATGCTATGAAGGAATTCAATAATTATCTTGTTGAAAAATTACCAGTAGTAACAGAAAAAAATGCAAAATATATTTCTTGGGTAGTAAGACTTGCAAAAGTTGCTATTCAATTCATAAAAGATATGAAAGAACGACTACAAAATATATTTGATAAAATGCCTTCAGGATTTAAGACTGCTGCATTAGCAGCTACTGCTTTTCTTGGGGCGTTAAAAATGGGTCCACTTGGATTATTCATAGCAGGAATAACTGCTTTATTACTTTTGTTGGATGATTATTATACATATCAACGAGGTGGTAAATCTGCTTTTGATTGGGGTAATCTTTTTGGATCGAAAGATGGCAATAATGAGATAATAAGTCTTGACTATTTTGAACAGTTATTCGGAGATTTAGGCGATACAAAAAGCGCTTTAGGAGAAATTCAGCAAACTATTGGAGATATAGGAACAGCATGGTATAATGCTTGGACTGCTTTAAAAGATGCTGGTTTCTTCGATACATTATTCGGCACAATTCTTGAAAGTTTGAATGCAATTCTTGAATTGGTTGCAGGAATAGGCAACTGGATTCTTGTTATTACAGGTAACTGGGATAAGATTGATAAGTCCTCTATGTGGAGGTCCGTAGGTCAAAATTCTTATGAAGGTAACTTTGGCTCAGCCCTTTTTGATATTGCAAAGGGAGGAGCAAAGTGGTTATGGGATACAGGTTTGTTTGATTGGATCCCTGGTTCTAAGGATATTAGGTCTAATATAAGTGATCAAATAGAAGCTGGAACTTATTATACAAATTCAATGTCTACAAAGAATCAAGGTCAGCTTGTTGGAGGAACAACAAATACGACTAATTCTAATGTTAGAAATGATAATCGTAGGCAAACAGCAAATATAAATGTCAACGTAAAATCTTATGGTAATTCTGATACCGCTTCGCAAACAGCAAGAGGAGTTTCCAAGGCTTTACAAGATGTTGACGTATTTAAGTAAGGTGGTGAGTTAATGGCTTTATTATTTCCAGGTTTAGTTGCTGGGTCTATAGCTGCAGCTACAGCAGCAACAATTAAGACAACATTAAATAATGCAGATCTTATAAATAATGGTTTGCCATTAAACTCAGCAACAAACACAAAAGGCATGACAGTTGAAGCCATGATATTTTGCAAAACAAACATTGCAGGATATTTCTTTGATGGTTTTATGTCTGTTGATTATACTCATGAATTAGAAGTTACAAGTAATCCGGTTGAGACTGGTGCTTCAATCTCAGATCATTCTTATGTAAAGCCTGCTGAAATTCAAATGCTTATAAGAATGTCAGATGTTCATCAATCTTTAGTAAAAGGGCAATTTGCTGGAGGCTGGAGCAGATCAATTACAGCTTGGAATATTCTTAAAAAGATACAAACTGATAGAATTCCTGTTCTTGTTGGTACTCAGCTTGGCATGTATTATAACATGCTTATTAAGTCTTTACAAGCTCAGGAAGATCAAAGTACTTATAGAGGACTCTATGTTACGGCAACTTTAGTTGAATTACCAGTAGCAAGAGTAAAAACAGTAAAAATAAGTAGTGCAAGTCAAACAACAATTGAAACTCAAATGGGGCAAATAAATGCAGTTAAAACCAATACTGCAGAAGATGCTTCTATTCTTTACCAAATGGGTTTTGGTGCTGGAGCTGGAACAGGTTCGGGTTTTAGTTCGTCTGCTTCATCTGGTGGTGCCGGTGAGGGAATAAAATTAACTTGCTATTGTTATAATTGCAATGACAATGGAGCAGGCGGTTGGGGAACTACTGCTACGGCGTCTGGCAGAGTTGCTACAGTTGGAGTTACTTGTGCAATGTCTCAACGGACATTAAGAAAATATGGATTAAAACTTGGTAATCAAATTGCTATAAATGGAGTTGGAGTAAGAAGAATAGATGATATAGCTGGTGTAGATAATATCATTGACATTTACGTTCCAGCTACTGGTTCTGTTAGACATTGTAAATGTGCTCAGAATCCTCTTTCTGGTAAAAGAACTACATTTACTAAGATTAGCTAGGAGGTGAAAGTTTTGTATAAGATTCCATTAACAAATTCCCCTAATCAAACATTCAGAGTCACTGTTCCTGTTAACAATGAAAATAAGACTTTTACAATAAAGTTAAGTTATAATGATCAGGCAAAGTATTGGAACTTTTCTTTATATGATACTTTTGCTGAGCAGCCAATTTTAGTTAATATTCCATTATTAAGTTCTCAATATGTATTTGCAAATATACTTAGACAGCAAAGCTATTTAAGAATTGGAAGCATTTATGTAGCTCCATTCCAATTAACTAGTAATTGTGCTCCTGATGATCAAGATTTAGGAACTAATTATTTGTTGATATGGGCAGACAATGAAATGAGTGAGTTTGAAAATGGGTGAACTTATTGTAATAAACAGAAAAAAGTATTATCCGTTTTCTGGAAATTTTGCCATTTCATCAAACTTTGGAAGCAGGCAAGGTGGAGGCGTAGTATCAAAGCAGCATTACGGACTTGATATGTATGCCACTGGTAGCGATTGGACTATAGTTTCTTGCATGTCAGGTACAGTAAAAATCGCCGAAAGAGATAATGGATCTGGTTATGGTAATCATGTATGGATTGCTAATGATGATGGGTCTGCTTGTTTATATGCTCATTTAGCTTCTTATAATGTTAGAGCTGGGCAAAGAGTCGCAGGCAAGCAAAAGATTGGCATAATGGGTAGTACTGGTAATTCAACTGGTCCACATTTGCATTTAGGAGTTTCTACTAATCAGGATTATTCAACCACTCATACTAACAAAAATAAATATTTTCAAAATCCAGCCTTGTGGTTAGGCATGGGAGTAGCTCCTGCAAAAGGTACTAAATACTCTGGTTCTGGCACTCCTACCGGAGGTACTTTAGGATCAACTTCTACTAACTCTTCTGAAATATATACAAGTACTTCTGAAGAATCTACTGGATCTACAGTAAATGGCACTATGCTTCTTCCATCTGGACAGTATTATGAGATAAAGGACATAAGAGGAGCTTATAGTGATTGGTTATATGGAAGAAGATACAGAGTTTTTGTTGACTTAGGAAATAATCAAGCATTTGATGTTTCGGAATTAAGATGTGAATTCAATGTAGTAAAAACTGCATTTCTTGAAATAAATGAGTCTACATTGACTATTTATAATTTAAGTCCTAGCACAGAAAATAAGCTCATAAAGGCCGGTCAAAGAATTATAATTGAGGCCGGATATACTGGTTCACAATATGGAGTAATTTTTGCCGGTAAGGTTGTTCAGCCAATTAGATCTAAAGAAAATGCAGTTGATTATAAATTAACTCTTGTTTCAATGGATGAAGAAGTTTATGCTTCTTATGGATTGGTTGGAGTTTCTTTAGTTGCTCAGCAATCTGCAAGAGATGCAGTAAATGCAGTTTTAACTAAAGCAACTTATAAGCAGCAAGCTGGAGAGTTAACAAACTTCAATATTAAGTATCCTCGAGGAAAAGTAATGTTTGGTAGTCCTCAGCAATTCTTAAAAGATATAGCAAGATCTGAGAATGCTACTTATTTTTCAAATGATGGTAAAGTAAATATTATTTCTGCTACTGATGTACCAAAGGGTCAGATCTTATCTTTTGGACCAGATAGTGGATTGATTGGAACACCAACTCAAACTGAGTATGGAATTAGCTTAAAGGTGCTAATGAATCCAAGAATCGAAATAAACTCTTTATTCCATGTTGATAACAAAAAGATCGAAGGATATAAATACCAGCAAGGAAATCCAGTTAGAGGACTTGATCAGGAAGGTATTTATCGAGCGGTAAGAATTAGGCATGTAGGTGATACCAGAGGAGAAGACTGGTACACAGAGATAGATGCTATTTCTCAGGCTGGTTTATTACCGGGTATGACGGCTTCTAAGGATATTTATGGTTGGTAAATAACTATTTACAGAATATTCAATTTATGATATAATGAATGGAGGTAAACAAATATGCTAACACCAAAGCAATTATTTGGTGGAGATGAACAAAGAAACGATGCACAACGTAGAAATGACGCAGCCAGTCTGCATGTTTGTTTACCTTGCATTGTTCAATCATATAATTCAAAACAAAGAACAGTAGAAGTTCAACCAGCAATACGTGAAAGGTACATAGACGAAAGTGGTAAAATTCAGTATGTGAATTATCCGCTATTGATAAATGTTCCGGTATGTTTTCCGTCTGCCGGTGGTTATCATATTCATTTTCCAATTAAACGTGGAGATGAATGCATAGTAATTTTTTCCGATTTATCTTATGATAATTTCTGGCTACATGGTAATGTGCAAAACCCAGTTGAACAAAGAAGGCATGATCTTTCTGATGGTTTAGCTTTATTTGGTTTTGTTAACCAAGATAAAATTGCAAGAGAAGAATACGGAGAAAATGAAGTTGGAAGAGATTGCTTATGCATGTATAATCAAAATACAGGAACAGGAATAGCAATTGGATCCCTTGGAATTACAATGCATTATTATGCAAAAGATCCTGATTCAGGAGAACTTGTAAGAACCTCAACAAGATGGGGTGTGTAAATGAAATACAGAAAACTTGATGAAAATGGGGATTATGTATTTGGAAATAATTCCTACGATTATATAGAAAAAGATGAAGCAATAGCACAAGCTATTAAAACAAAGCTTTATTTGTTCTATGGCGAATGGTGGGAAGATATTTCTTTAGGTCTCCCAATGTTCCAAAGCATTTTAGGACAAGTAAGCAATAATAATCTAAGACAAACAGTTATTCTACTTTGTGCAGAGCAAATCAACTTAGTGGAAGGAGTTACAAGTGTAGATTCTATCTCTGTTGATATATCTGCTAGAAAGTTAGGATTGACTATTGACGTAACTACAGAAAATGGAACCACAGTAAATTTGGAGGTGGAATTAAATAATGGCGTATTTTAGTCCATACGTTGACGGTACTGGAATGCATATTCCACTTTACCAGGAAATTGTTGATAAGCTTGTAGAAGATATGAAGCAAATATTTGGTGATGATATTTACTTAGAAGCAGATTCCCAAGATTATCAGCAAATTTCTATTTTTGCAAGAATGATTTATGATAGTTATAATCTTGCATTGCTGGCTTATAACAATAGAACTCCTAAGGATGCTGTTGGTATTGGCTTAGATAATATAGTAGCTTTGGCAGGAATTCAGAGAAAACCAGCTACTGCTTCTACTGTTGTTTTAACAATAACTGGTGTTGATGGTACTAAGATAAGCAATGGCGAAGTATCTGATGATAATGGAAACTATTGGGAACTTCCAGACGAAGTAATTATTCCGTCTAACGGTATAATTGATGTTACAGCGACAAGCAAGGAAAAAGGAAATGTTTTTGCTTTACCGAATACAATTACTAATATAAATACTCCAGTTTATGGATGGTTATCGGTAACTAATAAGCAAGCTTCTTCTGCAGGAATTGATGTGGAAAACGATTTTGAATTAAGAGGTCGTTTTTCTTTATCTGTTCTTGGTCCAAGTTCTTCCATTTTTGAAAGTTTACAAGAATCTTTAGCAGCCATTCCAGGAGTTACACGAGTAAGAGGATATGAAAACGATACTTCTGCTACTTCTACTGGAACTGTACCTCCTAATGTACCGGCCGGAATTCCTTCGCATACAGTTTCTTTTGTTGTTGAGGGTGGAGATGAAACTGATGTAGCTACTGAGCTATATTTAAAGAAGACTCCTGGATGTGGTACTTTTGGAACAACCAATGTTAGCTTATTAAGTATAACTGGTAATACTTTCGTAATTAACTTTTATCGACCAACTTATACAGACGTAAAAGTAAAAATTACAATAAAAGAACTTGATGGATATACGCAAGATTATGTAACAAAAATGAAAGAAGCAGTTTCCAATTATATTACTGAGATGTCGATTGCAGAAGTGCTTTATAACTCGGTTCTTATTTCTGTTGCTCTGGAAGCAATGAATTCTAAAAACTATCCGGCTTATACAGTTACAAAGGTTGAATGCTCTACTGACGATGGATCCACTTGGTCCACAAACGATGTAAATCAAGTTTATTATGGAGCTTTTACTTGTAGTAAGTCTGATGTATCGGTGGTATCGGTATGAAAAAGATAGAAGAATATTTAGATCTTATTACTCATGAACATGCTACCAAGCCAAAGTTCATAAAGTATAATAAAGCTTATATGGAAAAGATCCTTTCTTGTACTGATGTTGTTGAAGCATTCGATGTCTATTTTAATTTGGATGAAGCAACTGGAGATCAGTTGGACCAGCTTGGATATAATGTAGGTATCAGTAGGGTACTTCCAGTAAATGATCCAGATATTCCACCGGTTTTGGATGATGAAACTTATCGATTGGTTATCAAAAGTAAGATTCAGCAAAATCATTGGAATGGTACTTTAGATGGTTGGAACAAGATCTTAAAAGTAATTTTCCCAGATAGTGCTTATGATATTCAAGATAATTTCGATATGACAGTTACGGTAATGATAATTGATCCGAATTTTAATGCTACTAAAATTGCATTACTTCTGAGAGGTTATTTATTACCAAAGCCGTCTGGCGTAAGACTCAACTATATTGTTGTTGATTCTCCTCTGTTTGGTTGGGATACGGAATCCAACTTTATTAGAGGTTGGGATGACAGTAAGTGGTCTACTACTTAATAGGAGGTTTTCTAAATGGCAGCAATCACTGTTAAGAATATTTTTTGCAATGTTTGTCCAAAAACAAACTTAGGTTATATAAAAGTAATTACGATTGGTGAGAAAAATGCAGCTACTGAACGTGGTGCAGAATCTCTTACTGCTTCTGAAATTGCTAGTTTAATGGACAAGAATGCACAGGCATATTATAATATTGGAGAATATTGGTATATTGTAGTATAAAAATAATTTGTATTTTTTTCATTCTATTGTTTACAAGTATGCCAAAGTGTGATATAATATAATCAAGGAATAAATAAACACCAAAAATAAATAATAAAAGAGGTAATTACAAATGAAATTTATGAGAATTGTAGCAATGAATGCTAATGCTTATTTTATTCAGGAAGCTGAAAGAATTGGCTGCTGGAAGCAGAGAGTTATTTCTTTTGAAGATTTTATCAACTACATGAAGGAAAACTTCGTAAAGGAATACAATGAATTTGTTGAAAGTGGTAAGTCTGTAGATGATTTTTTCTACGATTATGGCTGCTCTGATGAGATGATCGAGGTAGGCGAAAGCTACATTTTCGCAGTAAATAAGTAATTTTAAGAGGTGAATAAAATGAAAAAGAAATATTGTGTTGATTATAAAATTGGTAGTTCTTATTGGCATAGTGAATGGTTTGATACTAAGAGAGAAAGAGATATTTTCATAGAAGAGCTCAAAGCTACCTATATGTTTAAGACCAAGGAATATATTGCCAGTCTGGATAAGTTTGGTAATGTAATAAAAGTAAAAAATGCATAAGTAAGAAAGGAAGTAACTAAAAATGTAATTGAAGGAAATTCTCAAGTTGATCTGCCATGCAAATGTTAAGCAGCCTATTAAGTTTTACATTACCAATCGTGAAGGTGTAGAGGTTCAATATGCTAATCATTGCTCGGCTGCATTTAATGTTGAAAGTGTATGTCAAGATTATGAAGTGGTAGGTTTGGAAGCTTAGCAAATGGATGATATGAATTGGCTTTGTATTAGCATTGAGAATTTTGATCGTTGATATAAAATAAGTAATGAAAGATTAGGAAGCTATTAACTTAGCTTCCTTTTCTGGTTATTAGAATATAGAATGGAGGTTAAGAAATGGCCGTAAATAATATAAAAATATTTGACCAGAATAAAGCAAATATGCTAACTGATGAAGCTTATAGTTCTAATGTTCAAAGAATAAATGGCGTTCAGCAAGGCATAGCTTCTTCTCAGCTTCAAAATAAAACATTATATCAAGTATCTCTTGTTGCCTATGCAATTGGACAAATGATGCAAGCAAATGGTTTAGATGCTAATGATGCAGATGCAGTTTCTACTTTTGCTAATAATATGTCTCAAACTATTATGCAGAAGGTTCTTGATAAAGCTAATTCTGATGAAGCAATAGCTGGAACCAACAATACTAAGTTCATAACTCCTTCTACTTTAAAGGCTGCTGTTGGCAGTTATACTGGCAAAAATTTAAAAAATAATGATTTTAGAAATTATACTACAGTATTAGAGGCTGCTAATGCAGCTGCTCCAGGTGGTACATTTTTTGCTACCGGCGCTCCAGATCCTTTATACAATGCTCCTGATACACCATTCGGTGTTCATGAAGAATTTCAATATTTAGTTTTATGCGATGCAGATAATGCTAGAAAAACTGTTTTAGCTTTTAATTTCAATAAGCGTAAAAGTATGTATTACTACTTTAGAAGAATTTGGCAAGGAAATTGGGATGAAAATGAATGGATCATAAGTGCAGCATGCATGACTGCTGGAGGAATAGTAGCAAACGATAATTTTGGTCAACGTCGTTTTACTATGTTTCCTCAAGCTCCTATAGCTTATTGTCCGTGGGGATGGAGAATAAACAGCCAAAGTATAGCATATATGTTGCCTAATCAAGAAGCAAATTTGATATTTCCAAATATGAATGAAGGCACAGCAAATATGACTATGATAATATTCAATATTTCCACTGGTGTAGAATATGCGACTACAATGACAGATGGCCTTGGAAAAAGAGATCTTTTAGCATATGACAATTCATCCTTAGTATTTATTGACGATAGAACAAGACTGAGGGCTTATCGTTTTTCTTCAACTTCAGCTTTTACATTAGCAAGTGAAGCCGGTATAACTATATATGACGGTCGTGCTGCAGAAAACTGCAATCAAAATGCATTTGACAATAGTATTCATTTGTTTGGAGCATATGGCATTATTGACGAAAATGACGCAATGGGTACTTTTGATTTTAACAAACAAGATAATAATTTATATTTAAAATCAAGATTTGTAGAAACGGTTCAAAATGATGCTTTTCCGGCAGGGCTAGTGAGGTTAACTGAAACATTGGCTGCAGTAATGAATCGTCCTTATCGTGATAGTTATGGAAATGGATGCGCAGTAGCTTTCATAAATGAAGCAGGAGAAACAACAGCATCTTATGCAATTCCGGAAGATCATTCTGGAGAATTAGACAATGATCATGTGGTTTGTGGATTAAATGAACGAATAATAGTAGGAGGAGGCTCAACTCCAACAGTCATAGATGCAGCTGGAGGTTATGCTAGAACTACAATGGATGGAGTTGCATTTAATTTACCAGATAAAACATGTCTGCTGAACAATGCTCACTATTCCGGTTGGGATGGTCCAGATGCATATCCAGGTGTTGCTTCAAAAGTTGGTAATTCAGTAGATGCTAGCTGGAATGTGCAAGGAAATGGTAATGATTGCTGGTCATATGAAAGCTATAATGGAAGATTTGCAGGAACAAGAGGCAGTCTTCCATTAATTATGGCTCGTGCTTCTTCTATTCCTTACAGTTTCTTTATACTATAAGAGGTAAATAATATGAATATGCTAAATACTTTTTTTGATAAGGCCAATATATTATGGGGAGGGGTGATTGCTATATTATCCTGTTTTACTAAGGACACAGGAGTTTTATTTGTATTCTTTCTGTTGTTAAACATAATTGATTGTGTATTTGGTTATATGAAGGCATATAAGACAAAGACTATAAAGAGTGGAAAAGGAGCAGAAGGAATTATAAAGAAGTTAGCATATTGGGTAATTATAGCAATTGCCTTTATGCTTTCTGAGTATTTCATAGACATGGGAAATATAATTGGAGTTGATCTTAATTTCCTTCATTTATTTGGCTGGTTTATTTTAGGTGTATATATTATAAACGAAATTACTTCTATTGTTGAAAATATGGTAGTATTAGGAATACCTGTTCCAGAATTCTTTTTAAGAGGATTGCATGCTGCTAAAACTGCAATAGATGATGCAGGCGATAAAGTAATTCCAAAGGAAGATGAAAAGAATGAAGATTGACTATATACCATGTGATGAAAGAAACTATTATACCTCTACAAGAAGTCTGAATTCGATAAAATATATAGTAATACATTATACGGCAAATAATGGTGATACTGCACGTAATAATGGAGAATACTTTGGCAGAGAATATGTAGGAGCATCTGCTAATTATTTTGTTGATAGTAAAGAAGTAATTCAGTCGGTATTAGACAAGCATATAGCCTGGCATTGTGGAGGAAAGTTAGAAAGCTCCCATCATCCATTAAGAGGAATTTGTAAAAATAGCAATTCTATTGGTGTAGAACTTTGCTCCATAATTCAAAATGGTAAATATGCATTTAAGCCAGAAACGGTAAGCTTGGCTGCTGAGTTAACTCGTTATTTAATGGGTAGGTACAATATTGATATTGATCATGTAGTTAGACATTATGACGTAACTGGTAAAAATTGTCCAGCTCCATTTGTTTACCGAGAAGATCAGTGGAAAAAGTTCAAAGAGCTTTTAGTTAAGAAGGAGGAAAAGAAAGTGACGTATAATGAATTTAAGCAATTTATGCTTAGATATGAAGCAGAGAAGGAAAAGGAACAGGCTTCTGATTTTGCTAAGGATTCTGTTGCTAAAGCAGTAAAACATGGTATTTCTGATGGATCTGCTCCAAAGGCAAATTGCACCAGAGAACAAGTTCTTACTATGCTGGATCGTGCAGGAATCCTCTAAAAATAATTAAAAAACTTTGCATTTACCTGTTTACAAACCATATAAATTGTGATATAATTATATTAAGGTAAAGGAAAGCAACAAAATAAATAATCAAACAAACGGAGGAAATAAAAATGAAAATCAAGTTTAGCTTTGTAGAGAAAAACAGCCGCCTGAATGAGGTTAAAAATCGTACAAAGACTTTAGAAATGAACAGAGAGCTTGTAGATACATTCAATGTTGATGGAATGATAAAAGAATTTAAGAATAAAATGAGTTCTTTTACTTTTCATGATTCGAATGTAGTTATAAAAAAGATCCGTGCTGGTAGATATGAATTTCAAGTAGATTAAAAGATAGTTTCTAAATCCCCTGACGAGTCTTGGAAGATTAAGACGAAATCCCCGAAAGGGGATCGGGATTATTCCCTAAAATAACTAATAAAAAGAGGTAATTAAGATGGATTTTCCGAAGACAAAGAAATGTGTGATCTCAGAATTGGTGATGTTTTTATACGAGATATTTTTACTTATGTAGTAATTAACTACCCGTATTATGGTACAGTCTGGGTAACAACACCAGAGTTTGTAAATGAAGATGACATATATGGCTATACATCAGCTATTTTGTTGCAATATAAACCAGATGAACAAGTAAAAGTTATCGGTCAAGATGAGCGTCCTCTGAAATTGATTCGGTGAAATACATTTATTAGAATAAAAGGAGTAACAAAAAATGACTAGAAAAAGATTCAACAAGCTTATGAGAGCATATTTGACTGAAACTTATAGAACATATGCTACTACTGGTATTGATATTAACAAGTTATACAGGCAGCTGAGAAATTGCAAAGTAGTTGATAAAGCAATTTATGCGTATAGTCCATATCAGTATATTTATGACGTGCATATTGGCAAGATTAGTTTATAATTAAGCTCAATTGTTGATGCAAAGAGGTATTCAAAATGAAATTAAATGAATTACTTACATATGCACTTCATAATACTATTGTTCTGGTAAAGGATAACAAGAGTAAGAAAACGATTGCATATGGAGAAGCACAAGTAGTAATGAAAAGTCTGAAGAAAGATAGCGAAAAAGTACTTTATAGAAAAGTAGTATTCTTCTATACTGATTTTGAAGTGGATTCGACCGTCTTTGTTGTTTTAGTGGAATGAGGTGATATAATGGAAATGAAGAGAGAGGATTATATAAACAATCTTAAAGAAGGACATATCATAGCATATAAGAATGATAAAGGTATGTTTACTGGTAAGATTATTGAGGTAAGGCAAAATAACGTAGTTATTCAAACTATCAATAACTCTGTTTATACAATTAAGAAGGAAGATATTACGTGGGTTAAGTTAGGATCTCGCTGGCCTACTGGTATTTTCAATGCATTAGTAGCTTCTAAGGGTGAACACAATGGATGAATACACTAAAAAGCAAGCTGTAATTGATTTAATTATGTCACAGCCAGCAGATGCACATTATCTGAGCTGGTATGCAAATCTTGTTAATAAAATTCCAGCTTGTAATTCAGAGGTGATAAATAAATAATGGCTAAGAAAGTATCTATCGATAAGCTTATGCAAGACGTATTCTACTTAAATAATCAGATAAAAGGACTTCAAATGCTTTTAGATCAAAGGAAGTCTGTATTTAAGAAGTACTTTCAAAAAACAGGCCATACTTCTGTTTCTGACGATAATATTTCTGTTTATACTCAGGAAAGAACTAAGGTTGAATACGACATAAATAAGCTCAAGAAAGAAAAACCTGAAATTGCTAAAAAGATTTTAACTAAAAAGATTGAAGTAACAGATGCCAAGGGGTTAATAGCGTTACTTAAGAAATATGGAGTTAGCAAGCAGGAAATGAAAGCCTGCTTAAAGCCATATGCGGAAGTTGATGAAGCTAAACTTACTAAACTCTATGAAAATGGGACAATTACAGTAGATGATTTGAAAGGCTACTATAATGCTACTTCTAAATTATCTATTGCAATAAAGGTTAAAAATGCTGATGGAGAACTCAAAATGTAATTCTACTGCTTTTGTTGATATACTTAAGCATTACGGTATTTATGAACCAGAAAGCAAATATAAAATTGTTTGTCCATTCCATGGAGATGTAAATGCAAGTTTAGAAATAAATCAACAAAAAGAATTCTGGTATTGTTATGGTTGTAATAGGCATGGAGGATCCATTGAGCTTGTAAAAAGTTTTGCTGAATTGGAAGGCAAAAAATTAAATGATTTACAAGCAATGCAAAAAATAAAGCAAATAAGCAAATCCCCTATATATAATAATATAAATAATATATATAATAATACTAATAATTCTTCTGTTGATATATCTTATAAACAAGGAATTGATATAGCAAGAGATTATTACTTTAATTTACCACAAACAAATTGGTACAGACCAAATGGTGAAGAAGAAATAATTGATGTTCGTTCTTACATGAACAAAAGAGGATTCAAAAATAAAACTTTATCCAAAGCTGAAGCAAAGGCTACTTATAATAAACTCTATTCCATTTGTTTTCCAATGTATGATAATGGAATATTTAGAGGTTATGTAATGAGAACTATGGATCCTGAAATTGAGCAAAAACGAAAGTATATGTACAATAAAGGATTTCGTAGAGAAAGAACTTTAGCAGGAACTTACCAAACTGATACAATAATTCTTGTTGAAGGATTCTTGGATAAAGTAAAAGCAAACCAGATTGGACTTCAAAATGTAGCTGCTATACTTGGTTGGAAAATAACTAATACGCAGCTTAAAAAAATACAGCGTAAAAAAATTAAAACAGTTCTTTGTGCTTTAGATAATGATGAATGTGGAAGAAAAGGATATAAATATTTAAAATTTGTATCTAAGACTTACGGATTCAAAGTAATCAGAATACATTATCCTAAAGGCATAAAGGATATGGGTGATATAACTTCTGAAAATGCTGATTATATTCTAAGGCAAGTAAAAAAGCATGGAGGAAGTTAAAACAAAACTATTTACATTCCATTGTTGATATGGTATAATAAATACAGAGGTTAATAAATGAAAGCTTTAGATATTGCATTATTTTTAATGGATGCAAAGTTTAGTTGGCAAAATGCTGGAAAGCATTTAAAGCATGCTAAACAGTTGGGAATGAGCAATAAAGAATACAAGAATGAAGCTCAAAAACTTTCTGAAAAACCTGCTGGTGGTAATATTATTTATTACAAAAGAAAAGATGGAAGAGAAGTTAAACTAAACACTTCAACAAAAGAATATGTTGTTTATAAAGGTGATTCAATAATTACTTACTATAAATTAAATGAAAGCCAATACAAAAGAGCAACGAAAGGAGAATACTAAATGGAATACTTACAATTAGCAGAAGCAAACATTAAAGAAGCATTAAGTGGTAAATATACCGATAATGAAGAAGATGAAGAACTTTATGGTCCAATGAATGGATTCTGCAAAGTATGTGGTAAACCAATTAGAAACTCCGAAGGTTATGTTTGTTGCAATTGTGGCTGGGAATTCGATATTTTTGTTGAAAATGAAAATGATAAATCCTCGGCTAATTTTGAACTAACTATTGATGAGTACAAAGAACTTTATAAAAAGCTTTCTAAAGGAGTAGATTAAAATGGCATTAAACCTTATTAAAAAGATGAAAGAAAACATTGCAAAGTCTGGTAGTTCTCAGAGAGATGTAATGTATATTGCAGCTGATTCGGTAAAGCGAGTTAGATTCCTCCAGGAACTTGATCAGGGCTTTGAATTTCAGTTTCACAGCAACTGGGATCCTAAGATTTATACATTATGTAAGGATCCTGAAGATCATGAGAATTGCGAACTTTGTGAGCAGGGCATTGGAATTATTGAAAACTTTGTTTGGTCTGTTTGGGATTATGATTCCAATTCTGTAAGACTTCTGGTGTTCAAGGCAAGTGGTATTTCTCCTGTACCGTCCCTGATTGAAATGTATGAGGAATTCGGTACCATTATGGATCGTGATTATAAGATCAAGAAGGTAGGCAAGGGAATGGGTTCCTCCTTTGTTGTTACTCCTCTTGATAAGGCAAAGTTCAATAATAAGAAGGCCAAGGCAAAGACTGAACTTGAAGTCAAGGATATTTTTGAAAAGGCATTTCCTTATGGTGAGTCTGATGATGAAGATGAAGATGATACTGAAGAGGAAGAAGTAAAGGAAGTTAAGAAGTCTAAGAAAAAGTCTAAGAAAGCTAAGAAGAGTCCGGAAGAAAAGCTTCGTGAAGATCTTGAAGAGTTTGGCATTGACTATCTCAAGGAAATTGCTTATGAACTTGGTATGAGCAAGAAGGAAATCAGAAAGCTTGATGAGGAAGAGCTTATTGATGAGTTCATTGATAATTACGAAGTAGAAGATATTCAGGATATTATGGAAGATCTTGATGATGAGGAAGATGACGAATGACGAATGACAAACCGCTTTATCCAACTCAGCAATTAACTTCTTTGTTTGTTTACCAAGAAGAATTTCAAAAGAAGTTAGGGTATGATAATTTACCAGTTGATGATCCAAATATGATGAAGCAGCATATGCTTGGTTTAGTTGGTGAAATTGGTGAAGTTCTTCAAGCAGATCAACGCTGGAAAGATAATGGAAGAAATGAACATTATGATAAAGAAGAAAAGCTTATGGAAATAGCAGATTGCTTAATTTATTTAGTTAATGTTTGTTTATATTCAAATATTTTTGCAGATGAACTTTACAATGCTACAGTAAAAAAGATTGATAAGAACTTCAAGAGGTTAGTAAAATGATTTTAATTGTCGAAGGATCAAACAAAGTAGGAAAAACAACTTTTATCAATGCATTAGCAAGCATTCTTGAAGCTGATGGATTTATAGTAGAAATTCAAAATAAACGTCCAGCTAAAAATAATAAATACGAAGTAACAAAAGAAAAGATGTATGAAGTTACAAGAGATGATTTTATCAATGCTTTAAGAAAATCTCTGGATAATGTGAAGTGCAACTACGTATATATTTTTGATAGATCTTATATTTCTGAATATGTATATGGTAAAAAGTACAGAGGCTATGAGAATGATGAAGTATTAAAGCTTGACAAATTTATTTCTGAGATTCCTTTTGTTGAACAGATTTTATTATGTTCTACTTATACTCATATTGAAGATAATGCTAAGGTACTAGAATATGTGGATATTCAGTATAAGATGATGACTCAGATTATGAAGTGCGAATCTATGTTTTCTGTACAGTTTATCGAAAATGAGAATGCAGCTGGAAACTTGGCTGTAGCTTATGCAAAAAGAATTGAGGCGAAAATGAAATGATCAAAGTATATAAACTCGGAACAGAATACTTAAGAAGTTTGAAAGCAGATAAGAATTCTGCATGGTTTGAATTGAACCAAATTAAAAACATATGTGACGAGCAGTGTGGCCAAAACATTCTTGTTGTTGTTGGTGGAAAAGCTTGCTCCATGGATTTTAATTGGTGTAAGAACCACTGGAACAATTTTTCTTATCATGTATTTATTATGACAGATACTATTGCTTTTGAGTATCTTGATTTTGTTAATAGCTTTGATCTGGTATTGCATCAGGCTTGGAAGCATAATATCAAAAAAATTACAACAACACAAATGTATGGATTTATTCCTGAGTTATTCTATGTTGAGAATGACAAGGTAGAAAAATCCAATATTGTACTTTTCGGAGGAAATAACCTCAATCGTCAAAATGAACTTGCAAAGTTTGTTTATGACAGCCAAGGCAATATTAGAAATGGTTTATTGGTATTTTCCAAAAACTATGATACTAAGGCTGATAATAGATTAGCATATAGTGCTTATCTGCAAGTACTCAAAGCCTGTAAGTATTCTCTTGTTGTTGCTCCTAAAGATAAATATGAAATGGGTTGGCTTACAGCAAGATGCTTTGAAAGCTTAGCAAATTGGACAATGCCATTATTTGCAAGTGAATTTGATAAGAATGAATACTTCATTCACAGCGATTTGAATACGGTAAAGTTTTATGGAAGTATAAATTACATCATGCAAGCGGCTGAAAAGAAAGAAAAGGAATTCAATGAGTTATTGTTGGCAAATAGAAGTAGAATCGAAGAAAGAAAAGACGGGTTTGCAAATATTATCTTAAACATTTGAGGTGAATAAAAATGATTATAGGTAGAACTTTTGCAGAGGCTTACAAAAAAGTAATTCAGAAAGTAATTGATGAAGGATCCACAGTAAAACCAAGAGGACAAGCTACTAAAGAACTTCTTCAAGAAACTATTAAAATCGAAATGCCAGCCTATAATATGGCATACATTAAAAATCGTAAGTGGAATTTACTTCATGCTATCGTTGAAAGCTTATATATTTTTAGCAGTATCAATGATGTACGAGTAACTTCCATTTTTAACAAAAACATGAAAAACTTTTCTGATAATGGCATTACAATGTATGGTGACTATGGTTCTCGTATTGCAGATAAAATTCCAGCATTGATAAATAAGCTTAAGGATGATAAAGATACTCGTCAGGCAGTTCTTACTATTTATGATAGTGATGATGTAGATGCTGTATCGAAGGATATTCCATGTACGGTAATGCTTCAGTTTACAGTTAGAAATTCAAGATTGAATATGCATGTATTCATGAGAAGCAATGACTGCATCTGGGGAATGCCTTACGATGTGTTTATGTTTACAAATATGCAAATGGTAATTGCAAACGAGCTTGGTATTACTTGTGGTAGCTATTATCATACAGCAACTTCAATGCATATTTATCATGAACGAGATAAAGAAATTATTGATAATATGCTTAAGGAAGATTTTGTACCTATTTGCAAATACAATAAGCATAAATACAATGAATGGTATCATGTTGCTAGATGCTTGTGTAAATTAGCTTTATCTGGTCCCGATATGAATTGGTTCATGAGGAACGAAGACAAATGGGTAGATGATAGCTACATTGAAGCTCTTTTTGCTGAATGGTATTATCGATATGGTATGGCAAACAACCTGCCAGCTTATTCTTACTTATTGGATAAGATTGATAATAATGACAGTGCAAAGTGGCTTGAACCATTTACAAAACGTTGGAGAAAAGGTGAATAAATGCTAGCAGCAGACTTACATAGGCATGATGATTATTCCTTGTTTGATGGTTTTGGCAAACCTTTGGAAAATGCCAGACTTGCTAAGGAATATGGATACGAAGCTTTAGGTACTACAAACCATGGTACAATTTCTGGTATTATTGATCATTGGCTAGCTTGTAAGGAAGTTGGCATTAAGCCAATTCTTGGCATTGAAGCTTATTTTATGCCAGAATTTAAGCAGGTTAAAAAACGTTACCACCTTTGTTTATTCATTAAGAACTTAAAGGGTTATCAAAATCTGAATAAAATGATAACTGAAGCAAATGCAAATAGTTATTATTATAGACCAATTATTACCTTTGAACTTCTTAAGAAATATCATGAAGGTATTATTTGTTCATCAGCTTGCATTGCTGGCTATATTGCAAATAAATTATCTGTTGATAAAATGGAACCTGCTTATAAAGCTGCAAGAGCTTTCAAGAAGATCTTTGGTGATGATTTTTATATTGAAATTCAACCATACAAACTTTCTGAACCAAAGCTTCAAGAAAAAGCAAATGTACGGCTTATGAAATTGGCAAAGGAACTTGGCATTAAATGCATTCTTACTTCTGATAGCCACTATGGCAGAAAAGAAGACTGGGATACGTACTTAAAAATGCATGAAGTTCGAGGCCATAAGAATATTGAAGCTGTATATGGCGAAAGGTACATGCCAAAGCCTAATGAACTTGAAAAGAGATTCATTAAAATGCATGGATCTGAAACTCTGGCTAAGCAGTTTAGAAACAATGTGAAAGAACTTGTTGATAAATGCGAACCTGATTTCTTAAGTGAACTTACTACTACACTTCCAAAGTTTGATGAAGAAAAAGATAGCTTAATGCTACTTAAAAGAAATATCAAAAAAGGACTTATTGAACGTGGAAAGTATAATAAAAGATACTGGAAACGTTGTATGAAAGAATTCGAAGTAATTAAAGAGCATGGCTTTGATGATTACTTTCTTATTGTTCAGGAATATGTACAATGGGCTAAGCAGAATGGAATTGCAGTCGGACCGGGTCGTGGTTCTGTTTGCAATAGTGAAGTTGCTTATGCTCTTGGTATTACTGATGTTGATAGTTTAATGTTTGGCTTGGACTTCAGAAGATTCTTAAGAATGGATAAGAAGAAAATGCCTGATATTGATATGGACTTTGAAACTTCTAGACGAGGAGAAGTAATTGATCACCTTATCAACAAGTATAAAGGCAAGGCAATTCAAATTTGTTCTTATGGATTATATAAACCAGATAATCTGTTGAATGATCTTTTCAAAATTTGTGGTGTTGAAGATGTAGCTGAACAAAAAGCTATTAAAGCTTATGTTTGGAATAATGTAGATAAAGATACTCTGGATTTTGATTATAATGAAGTTCAATATCAAAATCAATGCAAGAAGTATAATGCTAAATATCAAAATATCTTAAAGCATTTCAGTAAGATGTACAAGAAGATCAGATACTTTGGTACCCATGCAGCTGGCGTAGCTATTGTGGGAACTAATATTACTGATTATTGTGCTTGTGAAAAGCATGGACAAAAACTTAGTTCGGCATTCGATCTGAATAACCTTGAGAAAATTGCTGTTCTTAAGTTTGATATGCTGGGACTTCGTACTTTATCTGTTGTAAAGGAACTTGAAGAACTTACTGGAGAAAAGTATGAAGATAACTGGCTTGAAGATGAAGGACTATTTAAACAGTTTAGAGAAGAAAATACAGAAGCTATTTTCCAGTTTGAGCGTAAAGCTGCTGCAAATATTCTTAATCAAATCCACTGTGACTGTATGGAAGATCTTATTGCAGCAAATGCATTAAACCGTCCAGGTCCTCTTGGATTAAAGATGCCAGAACAATATGCACATAATAAAATCCATTCTGATTCTGTTGATAAATCAGTATTCTATGAGTTAACTAAAGAAACTTATGGTACCGTAGTTTATCAGGAACAAATTACTACTATCTGTCGAAAGATTGGTAAGCTTCCATGGCCAGATGCTGATAAAGTATTAAAGTTCATGAAAGGTACTCAAATGACAGAACGTGCTGTAAAGGAACGAGATGCTGAGGAAGGTAGAATCAAGAAGTTATTCCTGGCAGGAGCTGCTGAGAATGGTATTGAGAAAAATGAAGCTTCCGAGATCTTTAAGAAGCTGTTGACTTATTCGTTCAATAAAGGACATGCTACTGGATATGCAATGATCTCTCTTATTGAAATGTATTATAAGATACATTACCCAGAATATTTTTGGTATGTAAATCTTAAATATGCTCCTAAAGATGCTGAGGAATGGAAATACAAATGCTTAGCAGTTAAGCAAGGTAGCTTAATTCTTACTCCTCATGTTAACGGAACTGCTTTATATTCCTTACAAAAGATTGATGGAGAACAATGCATAATGGAAGGCTTACTTTCTATCAAGGGTGTAGGAGAAAAGGCAGCTAAGGTAATTGAGGAAGAAAGAAGAAAGAACGGTAAGTATAAATCTGTTGAAGATCTAAAGGAAAGAATTGAAAAGCGTATCTTAAATGCAAGAGTATTAAGAGTGCTTGAAGAATCTGGAGCTTTGGAATTCAATCAGAAAAAGTACTTTAAGCATGTTGAAAAATATAACACCAATATTCTAGCAAGAGCGAGGTGCTAAAAATGGACTTAGCTGAAATTAGTAAGCTTTGCAAAGATATAGAGAAAAAATCAGGTAAAGGTTCTATCTTTACTGTTGGTAAAAATGCTTCATTACAAATTCCAAGATGGCAAACAAGGATTGAAGCTTTGGATAATATTATTGGTGGCGGAATGCCTAAAGGTCGTATTATTGAGATCTTTGGTCCTGAGAGTTCTGGCAAAACTTCTCTTATGTATTGGCTGATGTCCCTCCATTCTTTAGGCTTATATATTCCTATTGAAGGTACTTATGATGAAGAAAGAGCTCTTCAAATGGGAGTTCAAAAGGGTAAGATGATCGTTCATCGAGCTAATTATGGTGAGGAAGCTTTAAATGATGTACTTAAGTTTGCCAAAGCTGGTATACCTATTATTGGTCTCGACTCAGTACCAGCGTGCCAGCCTAAAGATGATATTACCAAGATTGAGAAAGATGCTGAGAATGAAGTTAGAATTGGTGGAGTTGCTAGACTGTTTTCAAAGATGCTTCCTTCTATTGTTAGAACCTGCGAAGAGTCAGGAACAACTTTAATTCTTATCAATCAGGTACGAGATAATATGAATGCAATGCTTTTTGGTGATAAAGATACTACACCAGGAGGCAGAGCTATTAAGTTCTATTCTTCTCTTCGTATCAAAGTAGCTCGTAGAGCTTGGATTGAGATCCCCAATAAAAATCCTAATATTTCAGCCAATACTGAAAAGGTCGGACTTATTATGAAAGCTAAAGTTCAGAAGTCTAAGGTATCTAATCCATTTGCTGAATGTGAAATGCCTTTCTTCTTTGACCGAGGTTTTGTTGGTTATGATGATATTGTATCCATTAGAAAAGAGCTTATGAAGCTTAGACGAGAACAGTACAATACTTAACCATTAAAAATACCATACTTTTTACCACTTATAGCTGTTATCTATACAATCTGAGCATAGTAAAAATGCCAAAATGTATTCTGGTTGGACTGGATTCTACTTAACCTATAATCCATAGGCTTCAAGAACTGGACCAACCAGAATTGCATTTGTTGAAAGGACTAAAATAATGAGCATGAAAGAACAGCTTGCTAAAGCTCAGCAAGGAAATAATACTTGGCCGATGATAATCGAATCAAGACTAAATAAATTATACTATACGTCAACAGAACATGAAAATAGATATGGATTACATGCTTCAGCTGTAATTGCCAGTGATAATGAATTTTGCTACCGTGAACAATTACTTTCTTTATTCTATGAAATGAACCAAGGTGAACAACTTCCTGTTGGTTTGTTGAGAATCTTTGCTACCGGTAATGCATTACATGAAAAATGGTACCAGCTATTTAGAAGAGCTAATATTGATGTAGCTATTGAAAGGACTCTTTTTCTTGAAAAATATGATCTTAATTTTACTATTGATGCTTTACTTGACTTTGGAGATGGAGAAGAACTAATCTGTGATGTAAAATCTATGAATAGTTATGCATTCCAAAAAAGCAAAGGCCACCCATCTGGTGAGAAACAAATAAACTTCTACTTATGGGCATTAAGTAAATATACTGGCAAAGCTCATAAACGAGGCTTTGTACTCAGAGACAGCAAGAATGATTCTAATTTCTCTGTTGTCCCAGTATATTATGATAAGGAAAAGGTAAAGCCATACATTGATAGGCTTAAGCAAATACAAGCATATAAAAAGCAATTTATCAATGAACATAAAGTTCCTGTACGTAAATGCAATAAATGCGACTGCAAAAGAGCTGAAAGTTGTGCAATGAGAGATGCTTGTTGGAATATTGGTAAAGGTAGAATTAAGTTGCCAAAGGAGGTTCAACCTCTATGGGAAGAAATCTAAAAGCTGAAGATGCAAGAAAAAATAGGCAATACCAAGGTCAAAAATGTATAATTGGTTTAGACCAAAGTTACAAAAGAACTGGTATATCCATTGCAGTAAATGGTAAACTAAAAAAGGTTAGTTCTATCAATTTCCAACATGTAAAAACAAAAACAGAAAAAAGATTGCTACTTGCCAAAACTCTGGAAAAAGCAATTAAATCCTGTCTTAAGAAATATCAGCCTAATGAGATAGCTATTATATGCGAACGTATTAGAACATATACAGCAGGACATGACCTTAGACCAGATTACATTAAAACTACTGGAGCATTGATTGCATATATTGTTGATACAGCTTATAAATATGGTATAAAGGTATATAGTATAGATACGAGGGCTTGGAAATCTGCTGTACTTGGTAGCTCTAAAGCAATATTTCCTCCAGTAAAGGGCGTACAGGACCCTCAGAAATTTGGCTCTGTTGCTTATGTAATTAAACTTGGATTTGAAGAAAACCTCAGAAGCAAGTCTAATCGTAATAAGTATTATATGGATGATGATATGGCTGATGGAGCATGCATAGCATTAAGTCCATTTCGAGCCAGAGCTGATAAATTTACAAAAGAATTTTAAGAAAAATGCAAGAAAACTGTTTACAAACTACTCAAGATGTAGTATAATATAATCAAGGTAAAGGTAATAAACAAAATAAATAATCAACAAAAAGGAGTTAATCAAAATGGCATACTACGAAATCATTCTCAGATCCCCCAATGGTATTATGGAAAGCAAAGGGGTATATGAAACTGAAGAAGCTATCAGCAAGTCTAATGAAATTAGAAGAGAGCTTGCAGAAAAGTATGGCCCTGCAGTAGCATATAAGTATGGCATTCATGTTTGCACTGTTGAAATGGGGGAAATGTAAAATGGAAATGCTAAGAGATATTTGCAGTGGATTCTATGATATTTATTTATTCTTAAATGATCTTCATGGTTATAAAAGAACAATGGCTTTCTTTAGTATTTTACTTTCACCAATTTTTTGTTGGTTTATTATTTCAATGCTAATTGTATTAGAATAAATTCGAAACTGAGGTTAATTCCTCAGTCTATCAGGGATTAGCTCCTGGTACTGATGATGATATTGCTAATAATACAATTAAATAAGTCTAAGTCCGAATAATCAATACTGTCCATAATCATTATATGCTGTTAATACATAGCAGTATCAATTATCAGAATTGCTAAATGTTCTGTTTTCGAACAAAATAATCTCCAAAAGTATTCAAATTAAATAATCAAAGCCAAATAATCACAATAAAAATTTTGTACAATATAAATAAATTACATTCCTATTTTGTAGCATAAGTTTTATTTACCTATACAAACTTTCAAAAATATTGTACAAAATTAAATTCCAAAGATTGTACAAATTATACAATATTACTAAAGTTCTGATTTCCATAATAATTTCAATTCATTAGTAATTTGTAAAGCAAAGGTGGTACCACTAATGCCTAAAAGATCTGGCAAATTCTATTCAAAAAATGAAAAGCAAACTTTAAAGTCTCTTGGTCTTGAACCTGCTCCAGCATCCGGAGCTGGATGGGTTGTAAAAGAAGACGGTGAAAATGAAGCACTGATGGTACAGCTTAAATCAACAGACAGTTTAAGTTATCGACTTTCCAGATTGGATATGAAGAAGCTTGAATTTCATGCTGATGTATCACACAAGGTTCCAGTATTTCTGGTTCAGTTCCTGAAAGATGATAGGCTATATGCTATTGTTGATGTAAAAAACATAGATGATCTGTTTTATGGCTTAAAGGGAATAAAACCAAATACTATTTCTGTTGATATAGCTTCTATAAAAGAAGAGATAGATATAGCTAGTACTAGTAAAGAGAAAAAAGAAAAAATAAATAAAAAAGAAAAAAGAGAAAAGGAAATACCACTAATCAAAACTTCTAAATCCTCACGAGATAGCTTCTTTGAGGAGCAAGAAAAAAGTCGAAAAAATTTCAAAAAAGGTATTTACAAATGATTTCACTTGTGGTATAATATCCTTAGGGAAGGTGGTGAGCAAATGGAAGCAGAAAACATTAAGGCAAGAGGCTATTACAATGGCCACTCAGCTAAAGGCAATTTCGATGTTGAACTAAAACTTAGGTTTCTGGAAAATGAAGCATACAATGCATTGCAATTCATTTCGTCTGTTGGCCACCAACTTAAGTTGATTGCAAAGCAGGATGGATTGCCTGATCCTATCAAACTCGGAATGTTCAATTTCTACAATTTACGAGTAGACAGAGATGCTAATGTTTATGTATCACTGAGAGCAAACCAGGATTTTTGCTTTGTAAACAATATCACAAAGCTTATGCAGGAAGATAGTTTTACTTTTGTTGCAAAGGTTATTCCAAATGAATAACTGCAAATAAAATTTTATTGGTAAAAAACCAAACATTAAAAGGAGAGTTCAAAAATGGCTGAAAATTATTCCGTAAAGCAGGTAGTAGAGATCGTCAAGAATGGTTCTGTTTCTGAGCGAGTTGACGTATCTCGTCGTTACCCGATTCTGGCTCAGGTAGCTCTTAGTCTCTCGGATTTTGCTGTTGATATGCTGAATGCAGTAAAGTATTGCAATGCCCGCAAGATTGATCGTTATTATCAGGATTTCCTGAATGGTGACGTTGAGGATGATCAGGAATCTGAGGCTGATGAGGATACTGAAGAGGTAGCTGAGGAGCCGAAGAAGAAGTCCAAGCGTGGTCGCCCAGCTAAGAAGGCAAAGGAAGTTGATGAGGACGAGGATGAAGAAGATGAGGATGACGAGGAAGAGGAAGTTTCCAAGAAGTCCAAGAAGTCTAAGAAGGTTTCCAAGAAGTCCAAGAAGGTTGATGATGAGGAAGACGAGTCTGATGAGATGGACGAAGAAGATGATGATGCTGAAGATGAAGATGAGAAGCCTGTAAAGAAGTCCAAGAAGGCAAAGGCTAAGAAGAAGCCGGAGCCGGAAGATGATGAGGATGACGACGACTTCGACTTTGATGACTAATCATTCTTGTTGAAAAGTTGGTAAGCAAACGAGATCCGGTTGCATATCATAAGAGATACGGAGGGGTTTATTCCCCTCCTATATCCATAAGGTGATGAAAATGGAAATATATGAAATTAAAAATCTTGATTGCAGAATCAAGAAAAATAGGCAAAAACTTGCACGAGAAGTTGCGACTCTGTTAGGTAGGGATTCGGCTCTCAGCAATGAGCAAATTCAAAAAGCAGCAGAAAAAATATCGAAAAAATATAAATTTCATATTAGTCAAATTCAATATTCCATAGAAAGAAAAGAAGAAAATCTTTGTTGGGTGTTTATCGATGTTGGTTCTGGTTATTCACAATACAGAGCAAATAGTCGATATGAAATATATGCAAAATTCATTTTAATCGTAAATGAGTATAGAAAAATCATTAGGGCTGAGGTGGCAAAATGACATACAATGTTTTTACTGATGGATCTTGTTTGAAAAATCCTGGTCCTGGTGGTTATGCATTTATTGCATACAATGAAGAAAGTACTGACAAGCCATTTCTTAAAGTATCTGGTGGTAAACCTGAAACTACAAACAATGAAATGGAACTTATGGCAGTGGTAAGAGCTTTGGATCACATTATCAATGCAGTAGCCAAAGTACGAACCAATGTGGTTCATTCGATATATATTCATACAGATTCTGCTTATGTTGTTAATTCAATCAATAATAACTGGGTAGACTTTTGGAAGAAAAATAACTGGTTTACTAAAGGTGGTACTCCAGTAAAAAATCAAGAATTGTGGGAAAAGTTGCTTAAGCAGCTTGAAAATAGAAAATGCCACATTCGATTTGTAAAAGTAAAGGGCCATTCTGGAAACCCTGACAATGAACTTGTTGATAAAGCTGCTGTCGCAGCTTCTAAGAGAATGGCTGGTGGACTAAATGCAAGATAAAGTTCCAAACATTGGAATTGCATTGAAAATATGTTCTTATAAATTTCATGCATTTAGTGAAAAAGAAGCATACTTACAAGGATGCAAAAAATTAGCCAATATTATGGCCTCAAAGAAATATCAAAACATAACAACAAAGATAATAAATCTTGGAGAAAATACATTCGAGTTTGTTGTTTATACAATGCTTGATATTACTGAGGAACAGTCACACTTTTGCAAGATGTGTAAAGAGATGCATTGCTCATTTTATATCAATGAGGAATATAATTGCAGTCGTTGCAATTATAAAACATTTCTTAAAAGGATGAGAGAAAAGCTTATGATCTCCAGGTCTTATTATCGAGAGCAATTTCGTAAATAAGTAAGGAGATAATAAAAATGCCTGCAAAAGCTATAGATTATGATGAATACACCGAAAAAGAACTTCTAAAAATGAAGCATAAAGAGGCTATTGAAGGCCTTACTGAAGCAGCTCAAAGGTTTTGCGAAGTTTATGTAAAAAGTAAAAACATAAAAACTGCATGCTTTGCAGCTGGCTATAAAAATGTTTCTGCAGCTGGTTATGGTTTTAGAAAAAATCCAAAATGTCAAAGATATATTCAATGGCTTAAAACTAGAATCATGAGAAACTGCATGGTAGAAGCTGAGGATATTATTGAGCATTATGTTCGTATAGCTTTTGCAGATATGACTGATTTTGTTGAAATATATCCAAATTCTATTAAGCTAAAGCCAACTTCTCAAATTGATGGACAACTTATTAAGTCCATTAAATCTGGGCGTGATGGTATATCAATTGAATTGCATGATAAGTTAAAAGCATTGGACTTCTTGGCTAAGTATTGTGCTGATATGCCAAAGGATTACAAGCAAATTCTTGAAGAACGAAAAATGGATGTTGTTGAACAAGAATTTGAGCTTAAAAAGAAAATGTACGATCTTGAAAGTGGATCTAAGGAAGATGATGGCTTTATGGAAGCACTTGCTAAATCTGCTAAAAAGGTCTGGGAAGATGAAGAAGAGGCAGAAGAAAAAGATGAATAAATTCAAAAATAATTGTTTACATTTTACGTAAAATGTGATATAATTATTATAGAAAATAAATAGCAATAAATAATCTCAAGGAGGTAATAAAAAATGAAGAAATGGTGGATCGAAGGTCATAATCTCGTTAGTATTATTATTGATGCAGAATCTTTTGACGAAGCAATTGCTATTGCAAGGAAAGTAAATAAAGGTTATTCTGGAGGCAGTGCAATCGAGATTGATGGCGAACCGGTAGAAGATTTCTATATCAGAAATGGTAAAGAATATAATAAATAATAAGGAGAAATAATCATGAAAATCAAGTTTACAAAAGAGCAAATTAAGAATATGATTAAGCTTAAAGAGTCTGGTTCTTCTAATCAGACAATTGCAAATCATTATGGATGCTCTGAAGCAACAATTAGAAGAACAATTAAAAATTTTTGTTTGCAGTCGGTTCCAAAAATTAAAAAAGAATTGAATGCTGAACAAATTACAAAAATCGAAAATGAAAAGGAAGAAAATAAAGTGGAAAATGTATTCAGTGAACCGGTAAAGACTTATGAGCCTATTGAAAAGGAATGCAAGCGTTGTGGTAAGAAGTTTGTGATCCCTCCTTATGAACAGAAGCTTAATGATGAAAAGGGGTATGACCTTCCTCTTCGTTGTCCGGAGTGCAGAGAGCTCATGAGAAAGAAAATTGAAATTACTTGTGTTGATTGCAATAATGTATTTACAATTACTGAGGGCAAGAAGGAAGCAATGGAATCTCGTGGTTTAGTTCTTCCTAAGCGTTGTCCAATTTGCTTAAAGTTCAAGAAGGAAGCAAATGCTAAGCAGACTGAAAAGAATGCTTGGAAGTCTCCTTCTCTGGATTTTGATCCAGATAAAGATTGACAATATCTAATCTCCTTCGTTTAAGGTAGCAACAAATAAAAATGGTAATTCCCTCCTAAATGTTTATCAAATTCGTAACTTTGTTGCTACCTATACGGGCCTTTAGCTGAGTTGGTTACAGCCTTCCGCTCATAACGGAAAGATCCTCAGTTCGATTCTGAGAAGGCCCACCATATGCCGTTATGATGGAATGGTAGACATAGAGGACTTAAAATCCTTGGCTATTGTAGCGTATGGGTTCGAATCCCTTTAGCGGCACCAGTACAGGGGTATCGCCAAGTGGTAAGGCATCGGCCTTTGACGCCGACATTCACTGGTTCGAATCCAGTTATCCCTGCCAAAGCAATAATCTAATTTGTTAATTTATAATAGCTGTGATTGGCATCCTCATTTAAAAATCTCCGTCGGATTTAATTAGATTATTGCTTATATGCGAATATAATTTAATGGTAGAATATCAGTCTTCCACTCTGATTGTGTGGGTTCGATTCCCATTATTCGCTCCATATCGGGATATAGCTCAGTTTGGTAGAGCACTTGCTTTGGGAGCAAGGGGCCGTAGGTTCAAGTCCTGTTATCCCGACCAATAAATAAAATCAAAGAGGTGGTTAAAATTAAAATCAGAGAAAATGATTTTATTACAAATCACAGAAGATTCAAAGTAATTTTCAGTAATGGTGGAGAAAGAGAATATGAACTGAATAGAGAGAATAAAGGAATTTTCTTTTATGATGTTTACAATGGTAAAGAAAAGTTAGGATTTACTAGAGTTACTTTGCATCAGCAATTTATAGAGAAATTTCCAGGATCTAGATTTTACTCGATATAAAATAGCTACAATATTATAAATTATTAAGTCGTACAGAAACTCCTTCCGCACACATTATTGTAGCTATTTTATATAAATAACAAAAGGAGAAAACAAAATGAAGCTGAGTAAGTTAATTAAAAGTATTCAAACAGGAACTGATGTTTGTATAATGAATGCAGATACTGGGGCAATTAAGTTTAATGGCTGTGCAAATGATTTATACGAAATGCTAAAGAAAAATGAATTTATTGATTGTAAAGTAGTTTGTATAAGAGCCGCTTTTGTTCCTTCAAAAGATTCTGTTATTCAAGAGATTTACATAAGAAATTCTAACAAATAATTAAAGTATTAGGTAGCTATAAAGCTACCTTTTACTCGTATATAGGAGGTAATTAAAATATGACAGCTTTTGAAAAGCTAATTGAATTAAAGAATAAGTTCAATTTATCTGGTGAACGTTCTGTTGAAATTCATTGTATGTATGAAGGTGAGAATGTTCAGGGAGTATCTGGTCATATTGATATTTTACTTAATACTCATGCAAGAATGCTTGGGCATCTTACAGTAATTAAAGATAGAGTAGAAACTGATCAGGTTGGTTATCCAAAGTTTATTATTGAAGTAGAAGATCCTGATGATTGCGATATTTTAAAGCAAGATCCGGACACTATTGAAAAGTCTTTAGCAGGTATTGAAGGCTATTGCATTCAGCCTGGAGTTGATAATAGACCAGTTGAAGAAAAGCCGGTTGTATAATGAGCTATAGAAGAGAATTATTAGAAAAAGCTGCAGATATAGTTGAAGGCAATAGAGATCAAGAATATGGTAAGCCAGAAAATAATTTCAAATATATAGCTTCTATGTGGAATGCTTATTTGAATGGAAGATCTCATATTGATGTAGATGATGTAGCTAATATGATGATACTTTTAAAGCTAGCAAGAGCTAAAACAAATCCGGATCATTTAGATTCTTTTGTTGATATAGCAGGTTATGCAGCTTGCAATTACGATATAATAAAATCTATAAATACAAAATATTCTGCAGATTGAGAAAGGAGGTAAATATAATGGATTTATTGAAAAAAATGAGTCAATTAGATATAAATGATTATGATTATGTTTCTATTAAAGTATATAATAAGAGAGGATATTGGCTAGCTTATTATTCTGGATTATTATTGCAATTAAAGGAAAAATTCGACAAATTTCAATCTCTTGTTTTTAAAGATTTATATATAGATAAACATATAAATAATAGAAAAGTATTTACAATAGAAGCTATAAATCCATTATATAAGTAATATGGGTTTTAAATGGTCTCCTTTTTCAAATAAACAATTAAAGCTATTAACGTGGTGGATGCCAGAAAATAACAAAAAATCATATAATGGGATAATTGCAGAGGGGAGCGTTCGTTCCGGTAAGACGCTGATTTTATCATTCAGTTTTATTAACTGGGCAATGAATACGTATTCTGGACAGAACTTTGCAATTACAGGTAAGACAATAGGTTCATTAAGACGTAATGTAATAGTAGGATTAAAAGAAATATTATTTAGTAGAGGTTATAAAGTAATTGATAGGCAGAGCCAAAGTTGTTTAATAGTAGCTAAGGATAAGGTAATAAATACATTCTATTTATTTGGTGGCAGAGATGAAAGAAGCCAAGATCTTATTCAAGGTATTACTTTGGCAGGAGTACTTTTTGATGAGGTAGCTTTAATGCCTGAAAGTTTTGTTAACCAAGCTTTAGCTCGTTGTTCTGTTGAAGGTGCTAAGTATTGGTTTAACTGTAACCCAGAAGGTCCTAAGCATTGGTTTAAAATAAACCATATAGATAAAGCTAAAGAAAAGAAGTATTTAGACATACATTGCAATTTGGAAGATAATCCTTCACTAAGCAAAGAAACAATAGAGAAATACTACAATATGTTCCAGGGAGTATTCTATCAAAGATATATATTAGGCAAATGGGTACAAGCTTCTGGTATTATTTATGATACATTTGATGCTGAAAGAAATACTTATACTGATCCTAATGTGCTCCCAATTAAAGCAAGGGAAAATGATATACCGGCTATTTATGGTTCTGACTTTGGAACCCAAAATCCTCAGGTTTATTTAAGAGCCTATAAGGTCAGAGTGCCAGGAGATCCAATCCCCTTTCTTTATGTTGATAACGAATATTATTATTCCGGTAGAGATAAATTAAAGCAAATGGAACCGAGGCAATATGTAGAAGCTTTTCATCAGTTCAATGAGGGAAGAAGATATACAAATATTGCAATGGATCCAAGTGCTACACCTTTAATAGCTGCTCATAAAAATGCTGGTGATAGAGTTATTCAAGCAAAGAATGATGTAGCCGAAGGAATAGCAAAGGTAAGTACTTTATTCAATACCGGACATTTACTTATAAATGCCAATAATTGCCCGAACCTAATATCCGAGTTAGGCATGTATAGCTGGGATGAGAAAAAGGTTGAAAATGGCAATGAGGTACCCATAAAAGAATTCGATCATTGTTGTGATGCTTTACGTTATATTGTTAATACAAACTTTAGCCAGTATGAGGTATATGGTGAGAAATTAACAAAGAGGTATAGAAGAGGTGCTTAACCATTCCTTCATACTAAAAGTAATTTCTAAAATGCCTGAAATAGTAATGGCTAAACGGTATAATTATCAAGCATTAGAAGATGATAAAAACATTTACATTTATCGAATTCCATTTATGGAGGAAAAAGAACTTTTCACAACTATTCCAAAGGCAACAAAAGATATTCCTTCTACATGGATAAACCACATTTACCACGGTAACCAATATTATGATGAATATGGTACACCAAAAGCTGGTGGATCCAATGGAAGATATCCAGGTTGTGGAATTGGTAATTGGAAAGGTTCTTTGAATAATCCGTATGTACAAAAGATTAGGAAGCAAAATATACTATTTCTTTGTTGATAAAATAATTGTTTACAAATAACTAGTTCTAGTATATAATATAATATATAATATATAATATATTAGGAGGAACAAAAATGGGAAACTATTCTACAGCTTATTATTCGGCAGTGGCTTTGGCAAATGATATGAAGCATATTCATACCCATGCTAAAGGAGCTTTGTTTGATAACATTCATGCTATTTGTAATGAGTATTATGAAAAGGCAAATGAAGAAGCCGATACATTAGCTGAGCTTGCAATGGAAAAAGGGGATATAATTCTTAATCCTTCTTATTTACTTAATGGATTGAATTATAAGCCAACTAATTATGGCAAATATGATTTTGAATTGGCAATGCGTACGGCAAGAGGTTGTATAGAAAAATATGTAAAAGTATTAGCTGATCTCAGAAATAAAACCGATGATCCTTCTGTTCAATCTTTGTTGGACGATATTGTAAGGTATTGGAAGAAGGAAAAAGACTACAAGATTAAAGCCCGTTTGGCTGACTCGGAATAATGGAGGTTGTAACTAATGAGCAGGCAGGCTACTAAAATGAGAAAAAGAAAAAGGCAGCAGGCCATGCAAGATAGTCTAACCAAATTAGCTCCTGGTCTTGTATTGGACAGTGCCGGAATCATAAGTGCTAAAAAAGCTTTAGATGCTTATACCAACATTCCAGCTAATCTGGGTATGGGAGCCAATAACCTTTCCCAAACTGGTCGTTATGTAATGGAACGATTTACATGGGATTATATGACCCTCAATACTCTGTTTAGAAATAACTGGATTGCTAAGGCAATTATTGAAAAGCCAGCTAATGAGATGATGAAAAATGGATTTATCATTCAGTCTCAAATTGATCCGGATAAAATCCAGGATATAATGAATACTTGGAGAAGAACAAGAACTGAGGCAAGATTCCTTAAGTGTATTAAGTGGGCAAGACTTTATGGTGGATGCTTACTTATTCCACTTATTGAAGGACAGGAAGATATGAGTGAACCTTTGGATCTGGATTCCATTATGCCAGGTGATTACAAAGGTTGCATGACTATTGATCGTTGGTCTGGAGTTTCTCCATCTGTTGAACTGGTATCTGATATAAGTGATCCACATTTTGGAACTCCAGCTTATTATGATGTGTCTGATGATACTTCTGGTAAAACAGTAAGAATGCACCATAGCAGAGTAATTAAGATGATTGGTAGAGAACTTCCATACTGGGAGGAAATTGCTGAATCTTATTGGGGAGCTTCTGAGCTTGAACATGTATATACGGAATTAAAGAAACGTGATGATACTTCGGCAAATATTGCATTTCTTATTTTCCTTGCTAATATTCGAGTTCATAAGATGGATGGTTTAGCTCAAATGTTAACCATGGGTGATCAGGAAGCAGCACAGCATGTTTATGATACTATGGTAGCTATGAACCATTTAATGTGCAATACTGGTACTGTTGCAATGGACAAGGAAGATTCCTTTGAAATGCACCAGTATTCCTTCACAGGTATAAATGATGTATATGAAAGCTTTATGCTTGATATATCTGGTGCTGCTGAGATTCCTGTTGATAAGTTATTTGGTAGATCTCCTTCTGGTTTTAATAGTGGAGATGAAACACTTCAAAACTATTATGACACTATCCAGGAAAAACAAGAAACGTATGTCAGGGAACCACTTGAACAACTTATTAAGATTATTACGATGAGTACTTTAGGTGAGATCCCTGATGATATGGAAATTGAATTCAATCCTGTAAGACGTCCATCTGACCTTGAAAAGTCTGACCTTGCTTCTAAGATGGCTGAACCGGTATTCACCGCTGTTGGTACCGGATTGATTGGAAAGGCTTCTGCACTTCGTGAGCTCAAGCAACAATCTCCTCTTGTTGGCCTTTGGACCAATATTACTGACGAGATGATAAACGAAGCTGAAAAGGAAGATAAGGAAAACAAAGAACAAGACAAGTTAGATGAACAGCAAATGAAAGAATATGTTAAAAATACGACAGGAGGAAATAACAGTGCTGCTGAAGAAACTCCTTTCGATAAAACACGGCAAAAGCCGGAAGAAAATAAACCAGGCAATTAAAGCTATTGATGATCCTATTTGGTATGCTAGTTTTACTGATGTAGAAACTGGTAAAGAGGTAATTATCAAAGTAATTGCTAAAAACAAAAATGAGGCTTTGGACAAAGTTGCTCATGAAATTGTAAATAGTGGGAAGCTGAAGCCAATGAATTATAATCAAATTTCTTGTATTTAACTATTTACTTTTGTTTATATATAATATATAATATA
>OOAE01000353.1_pt1 | contig 45693 bp, 37 predicted proteins | sample 1671271 | NCBI WGS metagenome assembly OOAE01 (sample SAMN06348139, study PRJEB24527) | human gut metagenome | biome: human gut; feature: ankylosing spondylitis patient; material: feces | host: Homo sapiens | place: China | collected 2015-10 | reverse complement strand
TATGTTTTATTGAGGATTTTTAAAATAATGAAGATCTAGAAACGCAAAACTTCAGAAAATAGCAATCCCAGCGCGGCCGAATTATCGGTACCTCTGCGATTAATTCTTCAGGCAATCAGACATAAATTTCTTGCGAAGCTCGCCTTTAAGCGCTTTTTCTTTAGCCTCCTTGCTGCACTTGACCATTTTTTCCTGCTGTTTGGTCAGTTTCTTTTTCCCGTCATCAACTTTCTTAGACAAGCATTCCTTCATGAATTCTTTACGCTTATCGCCGTGAAGATCTTTAGCTGCGGCTTCCTTGCTGCAGTAAGACATCTTATTTTGCTGAGCGGTGAGATGCTCGGAAGTGTCTTTTGCAATAGCCGGATTCATACATACGGCAAACCCAAGTAGAGAGGCAATCAAAACCAAACGTTTCATAATCAGTCCGTTAAAAGGTGGCAAAGAAATTGGTACCTCTTTTATAACCCGTTAGAGGTAAGAGTTTCAGGCAAAAATCCAAGATTGAGCATGGCAGCTGCCGTATTTCTTCCTTTCCGGTGACGGGTAATTTCCTCTCTTTACCTATTAGTCCTACCTCTAAATATCGGGTTTTTTCTGTCTCTTCTCCGAAAATCAGCTGTTTTTTCTCTCTAAAATAAGTTCATGTTCAGCGCGTGTTCTCGGCGAACCGCAGGCATTTTTACGGATAACCAATGAATACATCTGAATATTTAACTTTGATGAGGAATCGACTCACCGCAGCTTTCGATTTCAAAGAAACGCCTCAAGGACTCAATCCTCAGCCGGCGCTTTGGGCAGTACACAATCGAACTTCGGAAAAGTACTTCCTCTCTAAAAGCATCTCGTTATACACAGTGAACAATGACGAGTATGTCGGGCTTTATGGCTGTACTGACAAAATCAAGAAAACAGACATCGAAGCCGTTTTCGAACAGTTCAAAAGACTGATTTCGGAACTACCGACGGACGAAAAGCATATGTCCTCAATTTTCACTGCGGCGTTGATTTCCGAGGAGGAAATTGACCCGAAGATTGTTGAGACGGCGTCTGCCAAAAAGTTTCATAAAGACTTTTGGTTCTCTCTTCGCGGTTGGGCCGATCTAGCCTTCATTTTGGTCGATCTTAAAAACGAAAAGGTTTATTCCAATTCGTTCGGCAAAAGGACTGTTAGAAACTTCGGATTCCCAAAGAAGTCTGACTAAAAGCTTTATTTAATTTATCTCAAACACCTAGGAATGGAAATGAACGGTTTTACCTTACTTATCGGCTCAGCGGTCATCTTTCTGATCGCCTATGTCGTTTATGGCTCCTGGCTTGCCAAGCAATGGGGCATCGACCCGACGCGCAAAACACCGGCAGAAACTCAGAAGGACGGCATTGACTACCTTCCGACAAAACCGGCTGTTCTCCTCGGACATCACTTCTCTTCAATTGCAGGCGCCGGCCCGATTGTCGGTCCGATTACGGCTGCTGTCTTCGGTTGGGTTCCCGTCACACTGTGGATTATTGTCGGCAGCGTCTTCTTCGGCGGCGTACATGACTACGGTTCTTTGGTGGCTTCTTTGCGCCATAAAGGCAAGAGTATCGGCCAAATTATCGAAGCCAACATCGGAGAAAAAGCCAAGATTCTCTTCGCCATCTTTGCTTGGATTACCTTGCTGGTTGTGATTGCCGCCTTCGCCAACATCGTTGCTGCTACTTTCGTAGCCAACCCCGGCGCCGGCACATCCTCCCTGCTCTTCATTCTGCTCGCTGTCGCTTTCGGCCTGCTCGTCTATCGTACCGGCATGTCTCTTTTCCTCGGTACGGTTCTGGGCCTCATCGGTATGGCTGCCGCTTTCTACATCGGCCATATTTTCCCGATCGTCCTCTCTAAGGATATGTGGCTCCTGATTATGATGGGCTACATCTTTGTTGCTTCCATCGCACCGGTTTGGATTCTCTTGCAGCCTCGCGACTACCTGAACTCCTTCCTGCTCTATCTGATGATCATTGCCGCCTTCCTCGGCATTTGCTTCTATCAGCCAACCATGGAGATTTCTCCGTTCGTAGGCTTTGATCTCGGAGGGGGCCAGTGGCTCTTCCCGGTTCTATTCGTTACCGTCGCCTGCGGTGCCATTTCCGGTTTCCATTCTTTAGTCAGCTCCGGCACCAGCTCCAAGCAGCTCGACAACGAAAAGAACGCCAAGCTCATCGGGTACGGCTCCATGCTAATTGAAGGCCTCCTGGCAATCTGCGCCATCATTTCCGTTGCTTACGTTGCCGCTGACAAACTGCCTGCTCTCCTGAAAGCCGGCGGCCCGGTCAATGCCTTCTCTCAAGGCACCGCAACCTTCATGACCGCGCTGGGTCTTGATTTCAACCTGTCTAAAGAGTTCGTTGCTTTGACGATTTCCGCCTTTGCACTTACTACGCTGGACACCGCAACCCGCCTCGGACGATTCATCTTCCAAGAGCTGGTTACACGTCCTGTCGAAAGCCGCAATGGCGGCAAGGAACAGCCTATTGCTGCTTTCCTCGGCAACCGTTACGTCGCAACTGCGATCACGATCGCTCTGGCCTGGTACATGTCTATCGGTTCTTACCTCACGATTTGGCCGATTTTCGGTACCGCCAACCAGATGCTTGCCGCTCTGTCTCTGCTCGCTATCGCTGCTTGGCTCAGAAAAGAAAACAGAAAGACATTCATGGTCACGATTCCGATGTACTTCATGTTTGCCGTTACTTTCTGCTCTCTTGGTCAGCTCATTTATGCCAACCTTGGCAAGAACTGGCTGATCGTCGGCATCTCTGCCGGTCTGGCTGTTCTGTCTGCCGCCCTGTTCATTGAAGCCTACCGAGTCTTCAGCAATGACAAGGGTCAGATCCCCAACAACCTTCAAGCTCAAAATCAAGAGTAAGTCAGTAGTTACTCACTCGTGAAGTTTCGGCCTTCGCCCAAAAAGCGAAGGCCGTTTCGTTTAGGCTTGTTTAGAAACACTGAGCCTTCTGTCAGACTATTCCTGGCTGAGAATATCCCGATTCAGCATCTCCAACTCATCAATTAAAAGGCAACTGCAACCCGTTGTTTTATCTTTAAAGCTCTTTCGGTCCATCTTAGAGCCACTGGAGATGCTTTTTAGAATAGCGCCCCTCCCCGAGTCCATCCAAAACAAAATTCCCGCCGAGCCTTATTTAGGCTGAGCGGGAATTTAGCTTTTATTTGCGTCTGCCGCCGTGGAAAATCAAGCAGCAGGCAGAGCATCAAAGGAGTTATGTCAGCGGTGCGAGCAGCGCTAAAACAATATTGGCAACCAAGAAGAAGACGATCGCAGAAAAATCAATGTTCTTCCAGACCGGAATAAATTTCTTAATCGGAGCCAGGAAGGGATAGCAGAGATAACTCAGCGTACGGTAAAGAGCGCTTGTTTGGTTTACCCAAGAAAGAATGCAGAAAAGCAAAGCGGCAAACATTGCAAGCTCAATCGCCCAGTAAACCACAAGCACAGCAGAGCCCAAGAAGAACGGAAAGAATCCGCCGGCACCGGATCCCATCAGCCAGTGGAAAAACTGATAGATAACGGCGACTAAATAGCAGACAAAAATGGAAGGCCAGTCAATAGTCGGTGTTCTCGGGATAAATCTAGAGACAGAACCGACAGCCCACTGCGTCGTGGTATAGGCAAAAGAAGTGATCGGATCGTTTCCGGGAGCACGCAAAAACTTTAAATAAGCTCTTAATAAGAGCAGGCACGCGAAAACCGTGCAGAGAAGTCTAAGAGTTAATAAAAAAATCGCGGACACTTTCTGATCCTCTCGTTTTATTTGTTTTGTTGTTAATCATTCTAAATGAGGCGGCGGCCAACAATGCAGAATTTTGGCCTGGACCGCTCAATTAGACGTAAGGAAAACACAACGGCTTACCGGTCTTGCAGAGACTCTCATACATAAGCCAGTCGAAAGCGGGGCCCGGATCCGTCTTGCGAAGCGGCGCGATCATGGAATGACCCGTGACATATTTGATGGGATAGGCTTCGGCAAGCGCGTCAGTGAGTCGCGCGAGCGTTTCATACTGCACTCGCTCGTAGGGCGTCGAATCCGTGCCTTCGAGCTCCACGCCAATCGAGAAATCGTTGCAGTTCTCACGGCCCTCGAAAGAGGAAACGCCGGCGTGCCAGGCTCGGTCCAAACAGGAAACGTACTGGAACAAGCGTCCGATTCGGTCAATAAAGAAGTGCGAAGAAACACGCAGCCCTTCTAAATCTTGGTAGGACGGATGCTTGCAGCAGTCAAGCGTCCCGCAGAAAAGCGCGTCTACGTCCCCGGTTCCGAACTGACCGGCAGGCAAACTGATGTTGTGTATCACCAGAAGAGAAATCTCCTCGCCTTCCGGTCGTTCGTTGAAATGCTCGGAAGGCCGAATTGCTGCTTCGTCACACCAGCCGTTAGGAAAAATTCGCATCAGTGCGCCTTCGGGCCTTTCATTGCGTGCTGACGGCTGCAATAGTACTTCCCGTTGCTGTAGATGGCTTCACTGATCGGAACATACAAACCGCAGTTGGCGCACGAAACCATCTTTTCGCCCGGCATATCGTTTTTGTGTTCCGCAAGGTTGGCTTTTTCCTGTTTATCCAGGCGTTTTTCAAGCTGAATTTGCTTTAAACGCATAGAGCGCCAGGCAAAGTAAATAACGGCAATGATCAGTACGAAGAAAATGATCCTGGACATGACTTAGGCTCCCGGAACAACTTCCATAACAAAGCGAACGCCGATATAAGAAACCATCAGAACGCAGAAGCCGATAACGGTCCAAAGGGCGGCAAACTTTCCTCTCCAGCCTCTGAGATGATGTCCGAGAAGCAGGATTCCGAAAATGAACCAGGCCATGCAGGTGGTGACAGTCTTGTGGTCAAAACGGAAGGCTTGGCCGAAAAGTTCCTGTGAATAGACAGCGCCGAATAGAATCGCAGCGGTCAGAACAATGAATCCGACCCAGATCAGACGGAAAAGGATCTTCTCCATTTCCATCATAGACGGCATGTTGTCCAAGATATTGACGTGCTTTGCGCCGTCCTGAGAAATAAAGTCCTTAGACCGAACTCTCTTATGGACGGCCATTAAGAGAAGTCCCTGGATAAGCGCCATCGTCATCACGCTGTAAGCGAGAATCGCCAGAAGCAGATGCAGTCTGAAAGGACCGCTCGCGGTTTCGGGCTCAAGGGGAGAGCCCGGCAGCAGAAGCGGAAGAAGCATGCTGACCGCAGAGAGCGGCAGAACAAAAACCAGCATGGCGCCGATCTTGGAGAAGAAACTTTCCAAGAGCAGCAGGAACGTGCAGGTGAACAGCGTAATCGTCAAGGCAAGCGCCATTCCGAAGTGCGGAGTCCCGTACAGGAACAAAGCCTCGTAAATCAGATAAGCCTGGATCATAAGACCCGCGCAAATCAGGGGGCGAATCCAGAATTTCTCCGTAGGTTCAGGCTCTTGCAACGTTTTGTAAATTCCGAAGGCTGCGGCTAAATACAATACGGCCGCAAAAACGTAAAATATGGCATTCAATGTCATCGTTACGACTCTTTTTTATATAGTTGATCGTATTGTATGACTTAACTCTTTCCTTTGAATTAATGTAATGCTCGATTCTCTTACTCAGCGTCTTACCAAAGTCGTCAAAACCATTCGCGGACAAGCTCGTCTGACCGAATCCAACATGCAGGACATGCTGCGTGAAATTCGTATTGCCCTCCTTGAGGCAGACGTTGCCATTCCCGTGGTCAAAGATCTCATTGCAAGAATTAAAGAAAAAGCCCTCGGTACCGAAGTTCAGACAAGCCTGACTCCGGGCCAGGCATTGGTCGGCATTGTTCACGACGAATTAACAAAAGTAATCGGCGGAGAGGATCCTGAAAATGTTCGCGAGATCAATCTCGCCACTCAGCCTCCCGCAATCATCCTGTTAGCCGGCCTCCAGGGTGCCGGTAAAACGACGACCGCCGGTAAGCTCGGTAAATGGCTTAAAGAAGAAAAGAAGAAAAAAGTTCTGACCGTTTCCGCCGACGTGTATCGTCCTGCCGCTATTGATCAGCTGCAAACGGTTTCTCAGCAAGCCAACATCGATTTCTTCCCGAGCACCCCTAACGAAAAACCGCTCGACATTGCCCGCAAGGCCCTCGAATACGCAAAGCTTCATTACTACGACGTACTCATCGTCGATACGGCCGGTCGCTTAGCGATCGACGAACAGATGATGAATGAGGTCAGCGATCTGGAAAAATTCTTGAATCCGATCGAGACCTTCTTCGTGGTCGACGCCATGGTCGGTCAGGACGCGGTCAACACTGCCAAAGCCTTCGGCGAGAAACTCCCGCTCACCGGCGTGATTCTCACCAAGGTCGACGGCGACTCCCGAGGCGGTGCGGCGCTTTCCGTCCGCATGGTCACCGGCAAGCCCATCAAATTCATGGGTGTGGGCGAAAAACTCAACGGCTTCCAGCGCTTTGATCCGCAGGCCATGGCCGGCCGAATCCTCGGCATGGGCGACATCGTTTCTCTTGTCGATGAAGTCCGCAAGAACGTGGATATCGAAAAGGCCCAGAAGTTCGCTGAAAAAATGCGCAAGGGCGACGATTTCACGCTCGAAGACTTCAAGGATCAGCTTGCTCAAGTCAAGAACATGGGCAGTTTCTCCTCCTTAATTGAGAAACTCCCGGCACAGTTCGCCCAGGCCGCCGGTCAGGTTGACGACGAACAGGCTAAAAAACAGCTCGCCCGTACTGAAGCCATCATCAATTCGATGACACCGCATGAGCGCAGAAAACCCGAAATCATCAAAGCAAGCCGCAAGCGCAGAATCGCTGCCGGCGCCGGCACCACCGTTCAGGAAGTCAACCGTCTGCTCAAACAGTTTGAGCAGAGCCGCGAAATGATGAAGATGATGAAAAAAGGCGGCATGGGCAAAATGATGCGCGCCTTCAGAAGCCTTAGCGGCCGCTTCCCGGGTATGGGCGGAGGCTTCTAGTGAGCCAAAAGGCTGTTCGTATTCTCGGAATTGACCCGGGTCTGAATCACACCGGCTACGGTTTTGTGGATTTTGTGCCCGGTCATTTCACCTATGTCGCCTCCGGCGTATTGAATGTACCGGCAGGCGAGCTTTCTGACCGGCTTGGATTCATTTTTAAGTCCTTGTCGGCTTTGATCGAGGAGCATCATCCGAATGTCGCTTCGATTGAAAAAACTTTCTTGAATACGAACGCTCAGTCCAGCATGCTGCTGTCGCACGCAAGAGGCGCTGCGATGTGTGCTGTCGCATGTCACTCTATCCTATGCAAAGAAATCAGCACTCGCGAGATAAAAAAGTCCGTGACCGGCTACGGCGCCGCTGACAAAGATCAAGTGCAGCAAATGGTTCTAAGGCATCTGAAGCTTGAGGACACGCGCTTCAGTCCGGACGAGTCGGATGCCCTGGCAACCGCAATCTGCTACGGCAGCTCCAGTATCCTGCTCGGCCTCGTACCGACACTCGGAACCAAGGCCGGCAGCAGCGGAACCGGTGTGTCCCGCAGAGGCTCAAGTGCTCGCCGCTCAAGAAACGAGTGGACGAAACGTTATGAAGGAAAGGTTTAAATAATGATTGCAACTATTCGAGGAAAGATTCTTCAAAAAAATCCTCCGCAAGTTGTTGTTGAATGCGGCGGACTGGGCTACGAGATCGATGTCCCGATGTCCACTTTCTACAATCTTCCGAACATCGGCGAAGAGGTGTTTCTGGAAACCGTCATGATCGTCCGCGAGGACGCTCAGCTTCTTTACGGCTTTTTGACTGCTCAGGAAAAATCGGTTTTCCGCCAGCTTCTGAAAGTCAGCGGCATCGGTCCGAGAATTTCGCTGGCCATGCTCTCCTCTATGTCCGCAGAAGACATCGGCAACGCTATTGCCAATAATGAAGTCGGACTTTTGACGATGGTTCCCGGCATCGGTAAGAAAACGGCCGAACGTCTCGTTCTTGAGCTGAAGGACAAGATGGTCGTCACTTCTGTGCCCACGGTTTCTTCCGTTCAGACAGAAGTCATTCAGGCTTTGGTTGCGTTGGGTTTCAGCGAACGCGAAGCTCGCGGCGCTGCGAAAAACGTCCCTGCCGATGCCGACGCCTCCGAAGGCATTCGTCTCTGCCTGCGTCAACTTGCTCAGAAAGGTTAATCCATGGCGGACAGCAATTCGATTCTTTCCTCTGAAAGAAAAGAAAAAGAAGAAGTTATCGACAAGGCCCTTCGTCCGACACGTCTCAAAGACTATGCCGGCCAAGACGGGATTCGTGAGCAGCTCGATCTCTTCATTACGGCTGCGCGCAACCGCGGCGAGGCCCTGGACCATGTTTTGCTCTTCGGGCCTCCGGGCTTAGGTAAAACAACTCTGGCAAACATCATCGCCAACGAACTCGGCGTCAAACTTCGTCAAACCTCCGGCCCTGTCCTTGAAAAGGCAGGTGACCTGGCTGCAATGCTCACGAGCTTGGAGCCTCATGACGTCCTCTTCATTGACGAAATCCATCGTCTCTCCCCGGTTGTAGAGGAAATTCTTTATCCGGCCCTCGAAGACTTCAAACTCGACATCATGATCGGCGAAGGCCCTGCTGCCCGTTCGATCAAAATTGATCTACCGCATTTCACGCTTGTCGGTGCGACTACGCGAGCCGGCTCATTGACCAAGCCGCTGCAGGATCGTTTCGGCATTCGAGCTCAGCTTCAGTATTACTCGCCTGAGGATCTGACCACCATCGTGCTGCGCTCCATGCACCTGCTGAACATGCCCGCAGACAAAGGCGCAGCCGGTGAGATCGCAAGACGCTCCCGCGGTACGCCTCGAATCGCAAACAGATTGCTTCGACGTATTCGTGACTTTTCTGAAGTCCGTCATCAAGGCCAATTGTCCGAGCAGATCGCAAAAGACGCTCTTACGATGCTGGAAGTTGACCCAATCGGCTTAGACAGTCTCGACTGCCAGTTCCTGCTCGCGATCATTGAGAAGTTCCAAGGCGGTCCCGTCGGTATCGAAAACCTGGCTTCCGCTGTCGGCGAAGAGTCTGATACGCTTCAAGACATGGTCGAGCCTTATCTGATCAAAGAAGGCTTTGTTCAGAGAACACCAAGGGGACGCGTGGCTACACCACGCGCATACAGCCATTTCGGGCTCGATAGAAAACATAAAGATTTGGGGTTTTTATTCGATGACGACCAATATTAGTGCTTACAACCTGTCTGAGCGTCAGACGCAGCTGGACTTGTCCGTTCTTCCCTACGATTTTGAAGACAACGTCAAAGTATTGAGTGAACAGGCGCGTCAGACCTGGAACGACGTCCAAGATCTTGAAGCTTCTGCATGCCCTGACAATAAAGCTCAAATCACCATCACAATGCACCCGTCTTTTGCTTCTCAGATTTATTTCCCTGAGGAGTTTCTGCTTGTCATGGGATTAGAGTGCGTCGGTGTCCGCCAGGTGCAGTGCTTCCCGCGCGACACTTCAAGCTGCGACACGGAAGACGGAGAAATTACCGTTGCGCTCGTCTGCGTCGGAAAGAGACAGGACATCCAGGCCATTCCCGGTAAACTGGAAAAGGTTGTTTCCGACACACTCGTCGGAAAACAGATTCGAACCATTGAGAGCATTGAAGCCGTCTCGATCTACGACCGTTTGGACATTCCCAACGATTACTTCGATGATCATTTCTTAGTCGGTGTTTATCAAACTCCGGGTAAGACTGTCGAAGAATCCAAAGAAGACTTTAAAAACTATGCCCAGAAAAACGATCTTGAAGTACACCCCAACTTCTTAGTTGATAAGGAAGGTGTCTTCTACGTGCTTCTGCGCGGTGCCCGCTACAAACTCGATGCCATCGGCGACTACGCCTATACCTTCTGTGTGCGCGTGCCGCCGCTGAAAAAAGCCTGACTCAGCAACTCACAACAAATTTAAATCGTCGGCTTTCCCTTTTTGGAGGGTCCTCTCTTGATTTCTACTTTTTATTCGAACTCGTTCGAAGTTCTTCGGACGGTTCTTGCCACAAAAATCGGTTTTAATCTGGAGGACCTGCGAAACAGGAACGCCTCCTTTTTTGAGCAAATCGAAGTTATCGTCCCGACGACGATGGTCGAGGACAACCTCAACCGCTTCTTAGCCGATCACTTCGGCGCAACGCCGGGAATTAAATTCTCCAACGTCGCCAGCTGGATGTTCAAAGTTCTCGGGCAGTCTCTTTCTAACACTGAGACTTCCCAGGTCATGGACTGGACTTTTTACGAGATCCTGAGGCAAAAGCAAACCGAAAAGACCTTTCCTAAAGAAGAAAAGCGTCTTTATGAATACATTCAGACGTTGGACCCCGTGGGTGTGTTGGAGTTTGCCCGCCATCTGAACACGGTCTTCATTACCTACGGCTCTTATCGTTTTGATTGGCTGCAGCAGTGGGCGTTAGAAAAGTTTGAACTTAACAACCCGCTCCCGGCGCCGAATGCAAAGATCGAAGAAGCGAGGCTGAAGGAAAACTCTGACTTTTTATGGCAAAAACGTCTTTGGCAAGAATTAATCGAACAAACCGGCGCTGACAACAGGGGAAAAATCTTCGGTTGGCTTGAAAATACCATTACACGAATCCGCAAGAACAAGCCGGTTGAAGACAGCCTGCCGATTCATCTTTTCCTGCCGTTCTCGATTCCGCCAAACTTACTGCCTCTGATTCGAGCCTATGAAGATTCCCCGGCAGAACTTAATCTGTACATTCTTAATCCATGTGCCGAATACTGGTTTGAGTCCGTACCGAAAGCGCAATTCGATTGGTCAGAAAATTTCAAAGTCGACAACAGCTGCCTGAACTACCTACTGACAAATGCAGCAAGTACGAGAGCCGCCATTGACAGATTGGACAGCTTCCTTTTCTCTGAGGAGGAAGCTTCAGCGATCGAAACAGATATTTCAGAGGAGGCAAAAAAGAAACGTCAGAATGCGTCCGTCAAACAACCCGGATCTCGGAATTTCTTAAGCACAGAAAAAACTTTTGAAAACCCCGAAGAAGAACTTAAAACCAAGGTTCGTGCTGAATCAGCTTCTGCGTATTTAGAGTACCCCTCCAAGTCATTCCTGCATAGCTTCCAAAACTCCATTCTTAGAATGGACAGCACACTTCTGCCCACTGAGCCTGATGAGAACGACGTCAGTCTTCGTATCCTTAAAGCGCCCTCTTTCGTCCGAGAAGTCGAAGCGACCATCGATATTCTCCAGAACTGGTTCACGGATAAAAAGCGCGTCCTTAAACCATCCGATGTTTTGGTCGTGGTCCCAGACATCGAAAAGGCAGCTCCCGTCATCGAAGGCGTCATGGCATCACTGCCGAAGGATCTTTTCATTCCTTGGAAGATCATCGGTCTCAGCGAAGAAAAGCAGAACGCGCTCGCGGATGCGTTTGTGGGCTTGGGCAAGCTCTTGATGTCTGATTTTTCCGCCAGAGAGTTCTTTGCTTGGCTAGAAAAACTCCCCGTTCAGCAGCAGTGGGGCTTCTCTTTGGACGATATCTCTGTCATCCAAACTTGGCTTTATTCCGCCGGGTACTCTGTCGGAATCGATCACCAGCAGCTTGCAGCGCTTAATTTCACAGATGAAGACACGTCTCTTCAAGACGCCATGGAACGGCTTTCGCTCGGATTCTTCCTTGATGAGGCCTCTCCCCTGCCATTTAAGAAGGTGCTTCCTATCCGCGGCGACGAAGAAGCCGGCTTTGACACTGTTTCCGACGACTCGGGTCGTTTAATCCAGGCGCTTTCTCAGCTTTACCTGAACCTTGCCGATCAGCGCCGCGAACTGCTCGCCAGCGATTTTGCACTTCCGGCAGAGGGCTGGAGAGAATCGCTTCTGGACATGAAAAACCGTTTCTTCGGCAGCAGCTGCGATCCTGAGGAATCCTATAACTTCACAGAAATCATTGAGACAGTCTGCAAAGGTCTGACCGCCGCTTTTGGCGGCACAGAAAAACCGGTCAGCTTCGATGTTGTATTAAGCGAGCTGAGAAGCGAACTCTCCAAAACAAAACGCGAGGTGACAAGCTCCGGGTCCATGACATTCACATCCATTTCGCTGGCAAGAGGTATTCCCTACAAGGTCATTTGCTGCTTGGGTTTTGATGAGAAAAGCGGGTTCCCGGGAACACCGAAATTTGAAGAATTTGACTTAACCAAGGACCACCGGCGCCGCGGTGACCGAGACGCGAGAAAAGACAATAACGCTGTCTTCCTTGACACGCTTCTCAGCGCTCGGGAAAACCTTTTGATTTCCTACACAATCGGAACGAAGCCGCAAAGCGAAAATAATCCGTCGCTTGTCATTGATAACTTCAAAAATTACTTCCTTTCTCATGCCATGAGCGTGGGAATGGAGGACGGCACTGCTCAGGAAAAGGCTGACGAACTATGGAAGAGCATCGTTACAAAGGTTCCTTTAAATCGCTTTTCCATGAGAAATTTCTTAGAGGAACCGAAATCCCTAGAAAAACGGGAAAACAACCTTTTCTGGAAGAGCCCGCGGAAAGACGTTCTCGAATCAATCGAGCACGCCTACAGGAACCCCGATGCGAAGGAATCCATGTTCGCCAACACAGGGATTCCCGATGAGAAACTTCCCAAAACGATGCAGAACTCCAAGCTTCGGGAACTGCAGGTTAATTTCCTCATAAAGTTTCTGACATCCTACGATGAGTGGACAGCTAACTTGCTCAAACTTGAATCATCAGACTTCGAAGCCGACGAAAGAATGATCGTCCCTGCCAAAGATGACAAGCTCATGCACTCAACCGTCAGCCGAAAATTTCTTTCTTTGCTTGAGAACAGCTTCTCCGACAAAGAGGCGCTCGACCTTCTGGCCCTTAATCCTAAGTACGGCATCGAAAGCGTCCGGCGTGCAGTTCTCAGCTTTGAAGCCTCAGAAGTTACCGAGGCATATGCCGCAAGAAAACAATTTATGGAGACTGAAACTCTAACAACTGTTTCTGCGACGCTTGACTATCAAGTTCCGCCTGAAATATCGACATACGTCCGTCGCCTCACGGACAAAACAGATCTCTTCCTTTGGAAAACGGAAGGCGAGACCTTGCGCGTCAAACTCGGCGTTTTTTGCTCTGGATCAGAACAAAATCGTGAACTATTGCGTCAAATTATTTGGACGGAGGCAGGAGAGCCATACGATTTGCTTGTCTTTAACGATAGTTCAGACACAGATCATTTCAGTATTTCTTACTCTTCGATTATTCAGAACCACGGCGGCGAACCGCTTAAAGCTTTCTTGAAGTTATTTGAGTGTCACTGCAGGCACGCACTGGGAATGAATGCCTCGGATGATGCCCTGCTTTGGCAAGGTGTTTCAGAGGAAAACGTACGGAAAGCGGCTGATTTATCCACAGCTCTCAAAGAAGAACTCAGCGATTACTACAAACTCCTCAAAGGAGATGGCAAAAAGAAAGACATCTACCTTTCCGAAGCAATCAAAGCGCTAATTGATTTCGTTGAGAAACTTAAACCTTAATCGGAGTATTTATGCTTTTTAAAGAATTTGATGCAGCCACAACGCCGATTGAGGGGCACATGCTTTTGGAAGCCAGCGCCGGCACCGGAAAAACGTATTCCTTGATGCGGGTGCTGCTCAGGCTTTTAGTCGAGAAAGGGATTGAGCTGGATCGGATTTTGGTTGTGACATTCACGAATGCGGCCACCGATGAACTGTCATCTCGTTTGCGCAGCAACCTGACGGAACTCATTGAACAAATCAGACTGAAGAAGAACGGCAGCTTCAACGATCTGCTGGATAGCTGGGAAGAAAAGAAATATTGTTCGGCAGAAATTCTTGAAAAACTGCAAACGGCGCTCAATAAGATTGACGACGCTGCCATTTTTACTATTCACGGATTTTGCCAGCGAATCCTGCAAGACTTTGTCTTTTCTTCAAAAGGGAACTACGACTTTGAGATCGGCGATGATTCAGATGCGAAAGATAAAGCGTTAACTACTTTTCTTCGTACAAATCTTCCCAAGGCTTATCCAACCTGCCCTACGGAACAACTATCTCTAGCTCGCGACATTCCATGGGCAGACATCCTATCGACTGCTGCCGGCCTGAGCAGAACTAAGCCCCTCACTCAGCAAATGAAGCTGATGAAAGACTCCGAGCATGAGCCTGAAGAAGAAACCAATCAGTTTTTTAATACTTTTATTGATCAGGCAACAACTCTCTACGAAAAAAACAAGAAAGATGAGCGTCTATTTACGTTCGATGACCTGCTGATTGAAGCAGAAGAACGCATTGTTAAAGATCCGGAATTCACCAAAGCCATTCAAAATCTTTATGGCGCTGCATTAATTGACGAATTTCAGGATACGGACCCGATTCAATACTCTATTTTCAAACATCTGTTCTTAGATGATCCGGAAGGCTCTAAACCCGTCATCTTTGTCGGCGACCCGAAACAGTCTATTTATCGCTTCAGGAATGCCAGTCTCGAAACGTATCTGTTAGCCAAAAATGAAATCAACAACCTTTACCAGTTAGTGAAGAATTATCGTTCAACGCCGGGAATCATCGCCGGAGTTAATGAATACTTCAATCCGGAAGGAAAAGGGCCCGACGGCGGCTTTTTGAATCAGGCTCTGACCTATTCGCCGGTGCAGTTTAATAAGAAAAAACTACCGCTCCTCCTAGAGAAAAACGGTAAACTCGAACCCCTCCCCTCTTTCGCTTTCTGGTCTAACGCCGACACTAAGGCCTTGTCCAATGCAGAGGCTCTTCGCGATATGGAGGCTATTGCCATCGCAGAGGAAATCGAATCCTTACTAAAGGAAAACGTTCTCTATGAAGGCCGGAGACTGAGGCCCAGTGACATCGCCATATTGGTCGCAAAGCGCTTCCATGCTGACAAAGTTATTGAGCAGTTGCGCAAGCGAGGCATTCGAACTCTTCGCTCCTCGAATGAAAACGTCTTATGTTCTAAAGAAGCGCACGAACTCAAGAGCGTTCTGGAGGCTATGTACGATCCGAGAGATACGCGTCTTGTGGCAGCGGCTCAGGCAACCCGAATTTTCGGCGACTCGTTGAATGACTTACTAAACAACGATGCGGCCTCTGCCCAGGCACGCTTGCTATTGGAGAATTCAGCGAAAATCTACGAAAAGAGAGGAATCATCGCTGCAGTCTCTAACCTTTTCGCCGGCGCCAAAACCGAAGAGCGTTTACTGCAATACGGCGGAGAACGCGCCCTCACGAACTATCAGCACATCTTGGAGCTTCTGCATCAGCAGCACAACACCATAGATAATCTGCAGGGGCTGCTGCGCTGGTTAAAACAAGAACAAAAAAAGAACAACGACAGCTATACCCTGAGACGTGAAACCGATTCCGATGTGGTTCGGGTAGAGACCATTCACAGCAGTAAAGGACTTCAATACCCGGTTGTTTACTACCTTGATCGGCCAATAAGCTTTTCCAAGAGTCAAGAATTTAGAGACGATGCAACAGGTGTCATTACCTTCTATGAAACCGAACAAAAGGCTCCCGACGACTTTGTTGAGAAATCTTATGAAGAGTCAATGAGATTGTTATATGTCGCTATGACGCGGGCAACAGCAAGAGTGGTCCTGCCTTATTTCTTTAAGAAGACTAAATCAGGGGCGCCGCACGGAAGCGTCGGCGGAAAATATCCGCTTGCGCAGGCTATCAGCGGAGAAACGTCAGGAGGAATGGCCATAATTAACGGGCTGAACCGGCTGCGGGAAGCTTTGAGCCCGAAGGAAGCGTCGGCAAGGGAAGTGAGAAAAGCCCTGCTTGAAGGAATATCCGAGCACAACAAAAACAACGCACATCCTCTCATGCTCTCTGAAAAAGCCTTGAATGCTTACTCTCCTTTTGATATTCGTTTTGACTTCGAACCCGGCAAATTTAGTGACTTCGAAGTCTCCATTAGAGAACAGATCGAACATCTTGATCTCAGAGCCGGTCGCGGTGACAGACAAAATCGTTCCTGGATTTCCTCTAGTTTCACAAGCCTATTGAGAACCATGGAGGCACAGGATTCTGCCGTCATCACTGATGAAACAGAAGCTTCAGAATCAGAGGAACCAGTCGCAGCATCGAAAGAAGAGGATATTTTGGAGGTTCTCAAAGGTTCTCAGAGCGCTGCCGAATTCGGCACGAAAGTCCATGAATTATTGGAAAAGATCTTCGACAAAAATTTTCATAATTGGAAGCTCAGAGTCTACAAATTTTTAGATGATCGTTTTAAGGGGTATGTCGCTCCGGAAACAGAAGAACGAAAGGCCGAAATCGAGACCAAAACGGAAGAGTTCTTCGAAAATTTATTCGAAGCAAAGATTCTGCCCTCCGCGCCGGGCTTCCACCTCGCTCAGCTTTTTAAAAATCTTAAAGATTGCCGTCCGGAATTGAAATTCATGCTTTCCGTCGGAGCTCCGATAAAGGGCAGAGAACGTCTGACGGCGAGTCTTTTGGCTGAAACACTAACAGCCTTTGATTCTCGTTATAAAGACTTCCATTTATCGGAACTCGATATGCGCGGATACCTCACGGGCTCCATCGACTTAGCATTTGCCGCAGACGGCAAATATTGGGTCATCGACTGGAAGACGAACAAAATTGATTACCGCAATAATGCTCCCGAGCTGTACACGCCAGAAGCCGTAGACGCCTTGATGAAAAACAATCACTATGAGCTCCAGTTGACGCTTTACCTGGTTGCGCTCAAACGAATGCTCGAGGTTCGTTTAAATCTGCCTGAAGGTGAGGGTTATAAAGTCATCGGAGGCGCGATTTACTGCTTTTTACGCGGTATCAACAAAGAAGGGCGCGGAACATACTTTGAGCGTCCCAAAGATGGCCTTATCGAATGTTTAGACGACTTCCTGAAAAACGGATTTAGTCGTGAACTCCTGGAATCTCGTGCTAAAGGAGCTGCGTGAAATGATTTCGCAAAACCAAAATTCATTTGAAAACCTCGGCACCATTCTGCTTGATCTTTTAGCTCGTCGAGGAAAAACTGTGACGGCAGAGCAGCGAAATGCGCTGGCGTTTTTCATGCTGCATCTCGGACAAGCAGAACACCTCGGAGGTTTATGTGTCGAGCTGGATGCAACGCCGCAAAATAAAGGATACGTGGAGCTGCTTAGGGAAGCAGAGCTGCTAACAGACGGCAGCAGCAAAATTGCTGATGAACCCAACAACCTTTCTGTCGCTCCGACGCCCTTTATTCTTGACGTAAGCGAACCGAAAAAGCTGAGAATTTATTCCCGCCGCAACTTTTGCTCTGAAAGCCGTTTGGCTGCGGGAATTCACGGTATGTGCTCTGCAAGCGCCAGCAAAGTCAACGAGGTAAAAGAGGCCTTGGGACAGCTAGAACAGACGTTAAAGAATGCACGAGAAAAGGGCGACAAGAAAGCCTACTCTTTAAATCCCCTACAGCTGAAAGCAGCCGAACTTGCGGTTTCGGAAAAATTCTCCGTCATTTGCGGCGGTCCCGGTACCGGCAAAACAACTACCGTTGTGAAGTTCATCGAAGCCTTTTTGGAGATTCATCCGAAGGGCATCATTCAAATGTGCGCACCAACCGGGAAAGCCACAAGCCGCCTCCTTGAATCCGTAAAAAATCAGGCGGATGCCGGTCCGGCCTCTGCTCCCTACTATCCTGCTGTTCGCAGAGCTCTTGCGGAAAACAGGCTGACCTCTTTAACGATCCATAAATTACTGGTTACGGATTTATCCAACGGAAAACGGCCGTCTGCGGATAATCCGATTGAAGCAGATTTGCTAATCGTGGATGAGAGTTCAATGATTGACTCGGCCTTGGCTTTGAAGCTTGTCAGAGCAATTGACCCGGCCAGAACTCAAACAGTGTTCTTAGGCGACAAGCATCAGCTGGCAGCCGTCGGGCCGGGTTCGGTATTTGCGGATATCTCTGATAATTTAGGAGTTTTAAAAGGGCACATCGTTGAATTAAAAGAGAGCATTCGCTTCAATGACAAATCCGCTATCGGCAGGTTAGCTCAGTGCATGCTCGCGCTCGAAGAAAAGAAAGATCCCGACCTTTCCAGCTTTATTTCGCAAGTTGAATATACGGACGATCGTCCCTTCGAAGGATTTAAGGATACCGGCGTGTTTTTCAAATCTGCAGGAAGAAATCTTCCTCTGCGGGCTCAGAATTGGTTAGAAGAAAAACTCGATACCTACTGGAAAGCAGTCCAAAACTTAAAACTGACTTTAACTTCGAATGATAAAAACGAAGTAGATCCCAGATCAGCCAGCTTCGAAAACCTTCCTAGTGATGTACAACAAGCTCTTGAAGAGGTTTGGAACGAGTTGAGTACCTTCCGGCCCTTATGCGCACAGCGTGAAGGTCCCACAGGCGTCACCGCCGTCAATGACTTTTGCGAAGATTTTGTTAAATCGGCATTTAAAGTCCCATCCGCCGATGACATGTACAACGGCAAGGTCATCATTGTTCGTCAAAACGACTCCGGTCTCGGTGTTGCCAACGGCGACGTGGCTATTATTTTCGGCTTGAAGACAGCTGATTCCGACAAACCGACGTGGTATGCATTCATCGGTGATCTGAAGAAAATCGTTCCGGCTCAGCTGCTGCCAAAATATGACACTGCCTTTGCCATCACTATTCACCAATCGCAGGGTTCCGGCTTCCGTGATGTCGCCATCTTCCTGCCGACGCTGAGCGCCGGAAGTGATGCTGCCTCGTTATGCACGCGCGAACTTCTTTATACCGGCATTACTCGTTCGGAAAAAACGTGCCAGATTTTCGGGGCTAAGGATGTTCTGGGCATGTCTTTAAAGACCGTCACGCAACGCAGCGGAGGACTGCCTCAGCGGCTTAAAGAGCGCTTCAGCGAACAAGGTTAATTTTTAGTTCTCCTTGAGAGAAGAAGCCGAGCCGGTTAATCAAATCTAAACGGCTCTTCTCTTTCTACACCATGACAGATAAGAAATCAGGTTCTCAAAAACAAGAGCTCCGTCCAAATACTAAAGAGCAGATGCTCAAGCGCTTTAAAGAAAATCTAAGCACCTTCAAAAAGACTTTTGATTATCTAAAAGACAAATGAGTACGCCATTAGATATTGATGCGGTTGTCTTGATCAATGAGGCTCTCTCCGGTAATCGCTGCTCAGAAGAAGAAAGACAGCGAGTCGGCGGATGTCTGTCCAGCTATTCCTATTACGGCACCGTCCCAGAGCAGATAACCAGCATCGTTGTCAGCCTCCTCAAAGGTCACTTCTTCCAGGACGGCAACAAAAGAACGGCGCTGGCGGTCTACTTAGATTTGTGTCAAAACAACGGAATCCAGATCATATCTGATCAAGATCGCTTAGGAGACGTTTTTATAAACATCGCAGCCACCCAGCGAGACATCACGGAAAACGCTCGGTTACTCTTTCCGGATTGAAAAGAGAAATTCGTTCTCAAGCTCGGCCTATGCACGATACTTGTTCAATAGTTGCTTAATCTTTGCGCGATTCTTGTTCAATTTCTACTCAATTCCAAAAAATAGGTACTTTATTTGACATCAAGAACGCTTAGCCCCAGTAGGAAAAGTCTGTTTAATCCGATCGTTTAGAGATAAAAATCCCCTCTAAATTTTTATTTTATCTTTAATTTGTTAGTTTGATTGACAAATTAAATCTTTCTGCTATAATCTTATAATGTAATATGTTAGGTGCAGGAGGGATGATTATGCAGCTTCGCGTGTTCCAGCGGGGCTTCAACTTTTCACAGGACGGACCAGGAAATCGGCTGGTATATCATCTGCAAGGCTGCAATCTGCGCTGTCCTTGGTGTTCCAACCCAGAGGGTCTATCCTTAGATGGCGGCTGGACTATCACTCCTGAAGCCTTGGTCGCCGAAGCAGTGCGCAGTCGCCTGATGTTTTTCGAGGGTGGCGGCGTGACCTTGACTGGCGGAGAGGTAACTTTGCAGTGGAAAGCTGTGTTTCATCTACTGTCTCTGCTGAAAGCGGAGGGTATACACACCTGTATCGAGACTAACGGTACCTCGCCATATTTGCCAAGGTTGTTTCCGGTGCTGGATCTGCTTATCATGGATCTCAAGCACCATGATTCTGCCCGTCACAAGGCTGTTATCGGTATGGGCATCGAGCAAACCATTGCCAATCTCAACGCTGCGCTGAATGCTGGGCAGCAGTTGGCCTTGCGTATTCCACTGATTGGCGGTTTCAACGCCTCTGCAGAGGACGCGAAGCAGTTCGCCGCGTTGCTGAATCGGCTGAATACCGGAAAGAGGATCACAGTGGAGCTACTGCCCTATCATGAGTATGGCCGCAGCAAATACGATAAACTACACTTACCCTACACCATGGACTCGGATGCGCATGTGTCTAACGAGACCCGACTGCAAATGGAAGAAATCCTCCGCCACTCTGGTTTGACAGTCATCCGTACCTGACAATGTCGGAAAATCCAGCAGACAACATAGAAAGGAAATGATCCTATGCAACTGTTTCAGTTTTTAACACCTGAGGCCGTATCGGATAAGGCCTCACGCCTATTCCAAGAGGAACGTGGCAGCCACAAGATTCTCAACGGCTGGTTTTTGACCAGAGAGATTGCCGCCCGAGTAGATGCCCAGACCACTCAGACTGATCCGGAACTGCGCGCCGCCGAGGAATTGTCCGCCATCATCCGCGAGCTGCCGCTGGAAATCAGCGACTATGCGCTGCTAGCCGGTACTCAACGGGATGCATTTGCCGCCAGCTACGCTCTCATCAACCCCTCTTTTCAGGTGGAGACATTTCAGGGTTATTGTGACCCGCTGGAGGTATACGACTATGTCACACCTACCGATGATATCTCTCCCCAGCGGATTGCCGCCATGCGAGAGGCCGCCGCTAAAACCCCTTGCGTGAAGGCGTTGAGCGAGGTCTATGGTGAAAACCATGAATATACCGATGAGGTTGCCTTCTTTTTTGAACAGGTCACTGGGCATTTGATTCCGGATTTTCGGTCTGTGCTGAAGGACGGCGTAACTGCCCTAATCTCTGCCATTGACCTCCGTCTTGTAAATGGTGTAGATCTGCTGCCTCGCCAAAAGAATAATCTGAAAGCCATGCGCCGGACGCTGCAATGTGCTGTGGAGCTGGCCCATCGCTACGCTGATCTGGCCCACCAGCAGGCACAAAGCGCAACGCCCCAGCGTCAGGAGGAACTGGCTTTGATGGAGACCAATCTGCGCCGCGTTCCAGAGTTTGGTGCAGAAACTCTGATGCAGGCCATGCAGTCTTATCTGATTCTGTGGCAGGTCATGTGTCTCGAGCAGGCTCCCAACCCATTTGCATTCTCTGTGGGCAATGCCGACCGGATATTCGAGCCTTATCGGGCCATGTCTGGCTGCTCCCGGCAGGAGGCTGCAGCTCTGTTCAAGCATTTCTTAGTATTTTTTAACGTAGGCGAACGTTCATGGGCCATCTCCCAGAACGTACTGCTCAGCGGTCGGGACAACGAGGGTAACGATTTGACCAACCTCATGACCTACGCCATTCTGGATGCATATTATGACATGAATCTGCCACAGCCCATCCTGTCGGTGAAACTGCACCACAATACGCCGGAGGAACTGTACCGGGAGATGGGACGCTTCTTCTTCTCCCCCGGCCGCCTGACACCTTCGCTGTTTAACGATGACAGCTTGTTCCAAACCCTGCGAGAGCATGGCACAGCTGAGGTTGATTTGCCAGAGTACGCCGTGGCCGGATGCCAAGAGCCGCTTATCATGGGCAAAGACAACGGCAATACCACTAACAGCTGGCTGAACTTGGGCAAGATTTTGGAGCTAACCCTGTCCGGTGGTTACTCCACTATCACTGGTAAAACTATCGGCCCTCAGAGCCATCTGGAGCCACTGGAGCTGTTGAAAAATATTCGGCCATTGTTCTATGAAAACGTGGCTTGGTTTGCCGACAAAATGGCCCAAGCGGCCAACGGCGCATCCCGGGCTGTGTCGTTGTTGCCTGTTCCTTTCCTGAGTTGCTTCATGGGTGGCGTAGACAGTGGATGGGATTTGCGGGACACGGAACATCAAGGCACCCGCTACAATGCCAGTGGTTGCCTGATTCACGGCCTATCCGTTGTGGCGGATTCCTTTGTAGCTATAGACTGGCTGTTGCGGGACCGTCCTCATGACGCGGCCCGCCTCATTGAAGGTTGCCGCACAGACTTTAAGGACTGCGGCGAGTTGCGAGAATACCTGAAATCTTGTCCCAAGTTTGGCAATAACCTACCTGAAGCGGATCGGGAAGCTGCGGAGGTAGTGAACCGAGTGTCCGACATCGTGCGTAACCAGAAGAATTATCTGGGCAATGCCTTCCGCCCCGACTGGAGCTCTCCTTCCACTCACCTGCTGTACGGTTACTGGGTAGGTGCGACCCCAGATGGGCGGGGTAGCAGAGAGATGTTGGGCTACGGCGTGGATCCGCTATTCAGTACCGCCAATTCTGGATTGGGCTTACGCACTCTTTCCACCATGGCACTACCCTTCCAGCAGATGGAGGGTGGCTGCGCCTCACATTTCGGTATCGACCCCAAATATTTTAACGGTGCTACCAATGAAGATCGGGGTATACAGTTCCGCGACAGGGTACTATTTCCCTTATTTTTCCATCCAGATAATCCCCGGCGATCACCCTTCTATCTCTATGTAAATGTCACCACCGCTGACACCCTGCGCAAGTTACTGGCTGAGCCGAAAAAGTATGCACCTAGCGGCGTGTATATCATGCGCATCCACGGTACCTTTGTGAATTTTCTGGATCTGTCGCCTGCCATTCAACAAGATATCATCACCCGGCTGGATCCTGGCTCCACTTTCTGCTGAGGAATGGGCTATGGTCACACTCGGATTGGATATCGGCACCACCACTATCAGTACCGTGGTAGTGGAGGAGGGCCGCGTACTTGCAGCAGAGACATTGGTAAATGACGCTACGCTGCCTGGCAGTGAGTGGGAACGGATGCAGGAACCCCGACGGATTCTTCTGTTGGCCCAGCAAGCTATTGATACACTGTTGGAGCGCTTTCCTCAGACGCAGCGCATAGGGGTAACGGGACAGCAGCACGGCATCGTATATCTGGACAAAGCTGGGAAGCCGGTCAGCCCTCTGTATACTTGGCAGGATCAGCGGGGACGCCAACCCACAGAAGATGGTGGTACTTACATCAGGCAGTTAGAAACGCTGACCGGATATTTCGTGCCTGCCGGATACGGCATGGCCACCCATTTCTACAATCTGAAAAACGGATTGGTGCCCAAGGAAGCTGCGGTGCTGTGCACTATTCAGGACTTGGCTGCTATGGTACTGGCAGGCCGTACCGTTGTAGCGATTGACGCCAGCGATGCCGCCAGTTTCGGTTTGTTCGACCTTAAACAAGAATGCTTTGATTTGGAGGCCGTTCAGGCGGCTGGTATGGACCCGGCGATACTGCCACAACTGACCAATGATCCCTGTCTGGGAACAGGGCCACTGGGCCTGCCAGTGTACCGGGCCATCGGCGACAATCAGGCCAGCTTTCTGGGCGCCACCGGCGGCCAAACGCAATGCATGCTGCTGAACGTGGGCACTGGCAGCCAATTCTCTGTCCATGTACCGTACTACATGTCCTGTGACGGACTGGAAACACGCCCATTCCCCACCGGCGGCTATCTTCTGGTGGGTGCGGCTCTGTGCGGCGGCCGCTCTTGGGCGCTGTTGGAGCGCTTCTTCCGGGATACGGTCCAGATGGTCACAGGAAACACACCGGAGAACTGTTACCAGGCAATGACTCAGGCATTAGACCATGCCGAACCGAACACGGCGCCTCCTGCGATAACACCGCTGTTTCAGGGAACCCGTTCCGAGCCGTCGGCGCGGGGTTCTATCACCGGATTGAGCCCTGATAATTTTACACCAATAGCCTTCATGCAGGGCATGGCTCAGGGCATGGCAGAAGAGCTTCGGGAAATGTACGAGCGATATCTGACGGCCGGCGGCCTTCCGCTGCCCCTGTATGGTTCCGGCAACGGTCTGCGGCTGAACCGTCACCTGCGCACCGCTATGGAGAAGTCTTTTGGACTGCCGCTGCACCTCGCAGAAAACAAAGAAGAGGCCGCCTGCGGCGCAGCACTGTTTGCTGCCTGGTGGTAAATACTTCTTCCCAATAATGCAAAACACGCCTTGCCGAATGGGCAGGGCGTGTTTTGCATTATAGAGATCGATCAACTGCTATTACTTGACAGGAGGGTAGTACAGAGGGGCTTTTCCGGTGGTTCCCAGCAAATCGAACTTATGACGGATGACCTCCTTCATAGCTTCGATGCAGGGAGGATAGATGTCGCCCGGTTCGCGGATATAGGGGTCTTTCAGCACTTCACGGCACTTCTGATAGAAGGGATCCTTGATGTCGCTGGAAATGTTGATCTTGTTGATGCCGCAGCGTGCTGCTTCTGCGATCTCCTCATCCTTATTGGCGGAACCGCCGTGCAGCACCAAAGGAATGGGAACCAGCTTTTTGATATCCTTCAGCCGCTGGATCTGCAGCGTGGGCACCATGCCCTTGGGATAAATACCGTGGCACGTACCAATCGCGATCGCCAGCGTGTCCACACCGGTCTCCTCCACAAAGCGAGCCGCTTCCTCAGGCTCGGTATAGTGGATCTCGGTGCTGGAGGTGGTCGTCATGCTCTGGGCAGTTGTGCCAATGGTGCCAAGTTCTGCTTCTACGGACACATCAACTGCATGAGCAATACGGCATACCTCGCGAGTCAGTGCCACATTCTCCTCAAAGGGCTTCGCGGATGCGTCGATCATCACAGAGGTATATCCGCTTTGGATGGCCAGCATGATCTGATCCAGGGTGGAAGCGTGATCCATATGAATGCACACGGGAACCTTTGCCTTATGCGCTTCTTCCACCAGCGCCGTGATAAATGACGGGCGAGCCAGCGCCAGCTCATCAGGATGTACCTCGATAATAACCGGGGCATTCATCTCCTCGCTGGCTTCCAGAATGCCGCGCATCATCATGCCGGTTGGCGTGTTGAACGCCGGAATCGCAAAGTTATGCTCATTTGCCACAGCAAGCAGAGATTTCATATTCATCAGCATGTTAAGATCCTCCTTCACTTATGCCGGCGGCATAGCCTGTTCTGTTAGCCAGTCACCGCCCCGAATGTTGTATCTGCTTTCTTTTATGGCGTCCATTATATTTACATAATCGCATATTGTCAAGTGCATTATCAAAATCATTTTTTCAGGAGGATTCGATATATGCGCATATTTTCTCTCTATATCTTCTAATATTTGCACAAATTCACGAATACTTACACATTCGAGAAAAATGCAGGCCTGCAAATTTTTTATTTTCGTCCGCGCGTGAAAATTAAATATAGTTTTTGGCTTTGCTTCTGGTGTATTGACTTTTTTTCGTCTAAGGCTTACACTAAAATAAGTAATTTTGACAAATGGCACATAATAGGGAAGAGAGGAACAGCGCATGACGAATCTGCACGCCGACCCCTTTTTGTTAATTAAATTAAACTATGTTCAGATGAATCCTGCCATGAAGCGCATTGCTGACGTACTGCTGTCACGGCGAACCGAATCCAGCCGTCTGACTATTGGCGAGCTGGCCACCCGCAGCGGCGTCAGCAACGCCACCGTGACGCGCTTTGTACAGATGCTGGGCTTCGAAAGCTACAAGGTGTTTTCAAGCTCGCTCCAACAGTTTCTTCAGGAAAAGCAGACTCACCCCGGCTTGGCATCTCCCAGCAGTCACGCCATGCTCTACGCAGGCGGCTTTCCTAACAAGCAGGACCCCGAGAGCGTATGCCGCTATGTAATCGGCAGCGAGATCGAGATGTTGAACGATACGCTGTCACTGATGGATTTCTCTCTCATGGAAAGAGTTGCAGAACTGATCGACCGTGCGCGGCAGGTGATCTTTCTGGGTGAGGGTCGGTCGCATTTGGCGGCAGAAAGCGCATGCTCCCGCTTCTCCCGTATTGGCGTGCTGTGCAGCAGCCCCACCGGATTTCATAACACGATTCCCGCCGTGTGTATGGCAAAACCCGGTGACCTGGTGATCGGTATCAGCAACATGGGGCACTCCCCTGCGGTGGCTGATGGACTGGCCATGGCCAGAGAGCAGGGCATTCCCACCGTAGCCATCACCAGCGTCAAGGGGTCACCGATAGATCTGGCTGCTGACTATACGATCCTGACCGGTTTTAACTATTGCAGCTTTTCCAAGCCGTCACAGGCTACCTGCTACGAGCCGGGATCTGAGAACCTGCCTCAATATTCTGTGATCGACTGTCTGTACCTGATGTGTGTCATGCGGAAAGATCAGGATTGCCTGGATCGCTACTATCGCTCCGCCACACTGATCAACGAAAAGCGCAGTTGAGAAAGAGATCCGCCCGAACAACAAGAGAACCGCCCGAACTCGGGCGGTTCTCTTGTTGTTATTTACTGGAATTCTGCCATACGGCGTTGTTCCTCCGTTAAAAAGGATGGCAGCATTCCACCGATAAACGCGTCACCCAAGCCAATTGTCACAGGCTGGGCAATGTGGTCCAGATCCTTTCCCGGTACGCAGATCAGCTCTTGTCCCAACATAGCCTCCAAGCGGGCGGCAAATTCTCTCGCCCATTCGCGGGGCGGCATTGCCATGGTCTGCTGATAGTCCGAGCGCTGGTAGCTATCCCCCATGCGAAAGCGTGTTGCGGCCATGCAGACGCCTGCCTCCAAAGCCTGACGCATCCCCTTTACCGACTGGCCGTAAGCCAGCGCCCAATAGGCGCTGTGGCACACAATGGTCGGCATATTCAGCTGGACATATACTTCCTGAATGGCCTGGGCAACCTGGTCTGTGTTCCGCACGTCGATGCGGCGGCCCAGACGATCCTGCAATTCATCTTCGTTCATACTGAATACATTCAGGTAAGGCGCCAGCGTTTGAGCCACAATCTGCTGCATTTTGGGATTTTCAAAGCAAGCGTCTTCCATTACCACAACGCGCTGCTGCGGCATCCTGTTGATGATTTGAATCGCGGTCTTCAGCCGCTGACGCAGGACAGCTTCCTCTTTGATAATGTTAAAGCTGGCAGCCAGAAACACCGGTGCATGGCACACCTCATCGCCAAATGCCTCGGTAATATGCAGTGCCACACTGGGGGGATCGTGGGCAAAAATGACACGGTTAGGCCGTTGAGTAGTCAAATCAATGTCCCCGACTTTTATATGGGCATTTGCCGGATATTGCAGAATCACATGGGGATGGAAATCCTCCCCCTCGTCAGGCACGCTGGATACCCAATGTACCTGATCCGGGATCAATCGACAAAAGTGCTTGTTTAGACTGCACGCATGGATAACGCTGCGGTACCGGATCTTCTCCAGCGCCATAGCGGCACGCACTGCTGTGCCTCCCAATGTTATTTGATAGTTGAAGTGCTGGGCAAATCCCCTTGTGATCTGGCTGGAACTCGCCAGGCATTCGCTGCCCGTATTGTGAGCCATATGATACAGCAGCGTCCTCAACAGATCCCGCTGACTCTCGATGGGAGAGACGGCATCGATCTCTTCACAGCAAATCCCATGCTGTCGAATCAACGTCTCCAAGCGTTGCTGATCCCATTCCAATTCAAAGTCAACGGTGTTTTGAAAGCCAGCTGCAATATAATATTCCATAAATTTCCTCCCCTCGTGAGCGTATCAGATCTGCTGTTCCGTAGCAAAAATCATTATAAAGCAGTTTTTCTAAAAAGCAATGAAACAGGCAATTTTTTCCTTATGGAAAAATGTACAAAAATTATTCTGCAATTTCGACAGAATGCACACATCACATGAAAATCAAAATATCGGAACTATTTTCTGTGTGTTTACGCAATTTATTACACGATTTTAGATGCTGTATGAATTTTTTTGGATTATTATAAATTTCCTTTACACATATCGCTGTATTGTAAATGCGCTTGACAAAATTATCTCGTGAAAATATAATTATGATAACAACATTGGTGAAACGGAAGCAAATTTGTTTGCCAATGAAATTTAAAATTGGAGGAGAACATCGTGAAAAAAGTTATCGCATTGATCCTGTCTGTCGCTATGCTGGTCTGCCTGTTTGCAGGGTGCGGCCAGAGCAATACAGACACCTCAAATGACAACGGCGATGAAGTTGTTCTGGAATTCCAGCAGTGGTTCGACAATGAAATGGAAGCAGGCTATCTGCAGGGTGTCTGCGACGCTTTCTACGCCGAGACCGGCATCAAGGTCAATCTGCTGAGCCAGCCTTACGCTGATACCAAGACGCAGCTGCAGGCCAGCGCCGTAGCAGGCACCATGGCCGACATCGTGGCGCTGGACGGTTCCTGGATCTACGACTATGCCACCCAGGGCAACCTGGCGGATCTGGGTCACCTGTTTACGGAAATCGGATTTGATACCACCGATGTGTCCATGCAAACCACCGTTAACGGCACGGTGTACGCACAGCCTCTTGTTATTTTCCCCTGCCTGATGGCTGTGAACCGTGATATCCTGACGGCTAAGGGCATCACCGAACTGCCGACCACCTGGTCCGAATTCCTGGATGTATGCAAGGCCGTTACCGATCCCGCCAACAACGTGTATGGCTTTGCTATGAACATGAGCACCGATAATGCTACTTGCATGGAATACTTCGCCGCTTTTGCATGGAACTCCGGCTGCTCCATTCTGAACGAAGATGGCAGTCCGTTCCTGGCCGGCAACGAGGTGTTCACCAAGGCTACCAAATTCTATAAGTCCCTGTTTGACAACAATGTTGTTTCCCCCGGCCTGTTCACTATGACGGATGCCGACAAGGTGGAAGAGTTCGTTAACGGCCGCGTGGCCTTTATGCCCGACTCCGTGGCACACCTGACCAACATCCGCGAGCAGGCTCCCGACATGGACGTGGTTTATATGAACATGCCCAGCCAGGACGGTTATACCGGTGCCAGCTTCATGCGCGCCAACAACTGGGCTTGTGGTATTGCCGCTAACAGCGAGCATCCTCAGGAAGCCGCCAAGTTTATCGCATACCTGCTGGGCGCTGATGTAAATGCCGATCTGTGCACGCATGCCGGCGGCTTTGCTGTGAATGCAAAGGCCGAGCCTGCCTACACTGATACGTCTGCGGCCTTCCAGTCCATTCAGGAGATCAACAAGACCACTGCCGGCAAGGCTGAGTTCTATTCTCTGCCCACCGCTGAGGCTTTGATGAAGATCCTGGACGAAGACCTGATCATGTACATTGATGGTGAGTACGACAGCGCTGAAGCAATGCTGCAGCACACGCAGGCCGAGTTCGATAAGGCCTATCAGGGATAAATTCGCACACTCAATTCTCTTCTCTGCTCTGCACGCTTGTATGCCCGCTTCCACAAGGCGAGCCTTGTGGAAGCGGGATACCGCGTTACATCGATTCAACCCTTACCCGTCGCGGTAATGCAACCGGAATGGAAAGGTAACCACTATGCAATTGAAAAATGTCAACCATGATCATCCGGCCGTTACACGCCTTTTGCGCAATCTTCGGCCTTACGGCTATCTGTCGCCGGTAGCAGTGCTGATGCTGGCGCTGTTGTTCGTTCCTATCATCCTGGTAATTGGCTATTCCTTTTTTGATAATGTACTCATTAACCAGCATCCAAAATGGGTAGGACTGCAAAACTATATTGAAGTTTTAACCGACCCGGTCTTTCTGAAATCCATGAAAAACACCGCCATTTTTGTGGTATGTAATGTTGTTTTTCATCTGGTGATCGGCATGGCGCTGGCTTTGATGGTCAACGCCAAAAGCCTGCGTCCCGCTCCCAAGGCTGTTTTCCGCGTGATTTATCTGTTGCCGTGGATGTTTAACGCCACGGTCATCGCTATTTTGTGGAAACTGCTGCTGAACCCCAACGGTATTGTCAACTATCTGTTGGTCAATGCCCACATTATTACTGAAAAGATCTCCTGGCTCAGCGACCGCAGCATCGTGCTGGGTGTGCTGACTTTTATTAACATTTGGGCTGGCTATCCTTTCTATATGATCAGCATTCTGGCGGGCTTGCAGGGCATCTCACATAACCTGTACGAAGCCGCTGCAATCGACGGCGCAAGCCCTGTACAGCAATTCTTCCACATTACTCTGCCTCAGTTGAAGCCAATCCTTATCAGTATCGCCATGTTGGACTTCATCTGGACGACCCAGAACTTTTCCCTGATTTGGCTGCTGACAGCCGGCGGTCCCTCTCATGCTACGGAAATGATGAGTACCTATGTGTACACCACCGCATTCATGGAGTATCAGTATTCACAGGCGTCTGCCGCCGCAGTTATTATTCTGCTGGCTTGTGTGGTGCTGGCCGTCTTCTATGTCAGGAACCAAACACGGACAGATTGAGAAAGGAGCGTTCTATGAAGAGAAAAACCAGAAAACACATCGCACTATGGATCGCTCTGATCGTGGCAGCGCTGTTCTCGGGGCTGCCCATTGTATGGCTATTGTCCAGTTCGCTGAAATCCAATGCCAGTATTTTTGCGGTGCCGCCTAAGCTGGTAGACGAAAGCTTCAGCTTTGACGCATATAAGGAAGTGCTGTCGGATCCCGCAAAGCTGCGTTTCTTTCTGAACTCCTATGCAATTGCCGGAATTGTCGTGATCATCACACTGGTTATTGCGCTTCTGGCTGCCTACAGCTTCAGCCGTTTTGAATTTCCTGGAAAGAAGATCATCAACACTATTATTATCAGCGTACAGGCCGTGCCGCCTATCACGCTGCTTATTCCATATCTGGTTCTGGTGGTCAAGCTGAAAATCTATGATTCATATCTGGCTTTGATCGTCACCTATGTCGTATTTACGCTGCCCTATGCCATCTTAATGCTGACAGGCTATCTGAACACGCTGCCCAAGGAGTTAGATGAGGCTGTTCTCATTGATGGCGGTTCCCGGTTCAAGGCGTTGTGGAGGGTACTGGTACCCTCCTGTATCCCCAGCCTGGTATCTGTGGGGTTGTATACTTTTATTCAGTGTTGGAACGAATACCTTTACGCACTGACCCTGACCAAAAGCAATTCCATCCGCACCATCCCCATTGGTATCGCCTCCTTGATGGGGCAATATGCCTTTGAGTGGAATCAGATCATGGCGATGAGCATTCTTGGTTCTCTGCCAGTAATTATTATCGCGCTATTCTTCCAGAAATATTTTATCTCCGGTATGACTGCCGGTGCTGTGAAAATCTAACCATTAAACGGAGGCTTGATGCACTATGAAAACGATCCTTTTGGGCCAAAACAAGATTCCCGTTCCTGCCATCATTCAAGGAACAATGCGCTTTGACCGCCTGACCACCAAGGAAGTGGCCGCCATGTTTGAAAACGACCTGGAAAACGGCACCAATTTTGTGGACACCGCCAACTGCTACGGTAAGCCTGAAGGCCTGGTGGAGAGCATCATCGGCAAGACCTTTGCCGAAAATCCCGGCCTGCGCGATAAGCTGGTTCTGCAGTCCAAGGGCGGCATTACCTTCTATCCGGACGGACGGCCTTATCACAACTATTCCAAAGAGCATCTGCTCAAGACGCTGGATGCCTCTCTCAGCCGCCTGCAGACGGATCACCTAGACTATTTCCTGCTGCACCGCGTGGATGCGCTGTTCCGTCCCGAGGAAGTAGCCGAGGCATTTGAGATCATGAAGCGCGATGGAAAGGTGCTGCATTTCGGCGTCAGCAACGACGTTCCCTATGGTATTGAGCTGCTGCAGAAATACTGCTCTGTGCCGATCGAGGTCAACCAGATGCAGTTCAGTATCGCTCACGCCGACATGTGCGTACAGCCCATCGCAACCAATAACCACGACTTCTACGCCGTAGATCGTGACTGCGGCGTGCTGAACTACTGCCGTCTGAAGGACATCACCATTCAGGCGTGGTCTCCCTTCCAGTATGGCTTTATCGACGGCGTATTTATTGACAACCCCAAGTATCAGGAAGTGAACGACGCCATGCAGAAGGTTGCTGACAAGTATGGCGTTAACAAGACCACGATCGCAATTGCCTGGATACTTCGTCATCCTGCCGATATGCAGGTGGTGTGCGGTACGACTCGCATCGAGCGCTTTAACGACTGCTGCAAGGCTTGCGATATCGAGCTGACCTACGAGGATTGGTACAATATTTATCTGGCTGCCGGCTACCCCATCATGTGATACACTGCACAGGCGCCGGGCCGGTACAGGAAAAAGGCAGGCAGGCTTATTTTTCCTGTCAGCCTTTTTCACTGGCCGGCGCGGAAGAGGAGTATATATGGACAAAAAATACGACATCGTGGCCATCGGCACGCTGGCCTATGACATGATCCTGCGGACAGTGGACGAATCTTTATTCACCAGAGATACTACCTTGCTGGATGAGGTGGGTATCTCTGTAGGCGGAGGTGCTATGCTCAGCGCCATTGCCGCTCAGCGGCTGGGATGGAAAACCGCGGTGGTGGGCAAGCTCTGCCGGGATGCATTCAGCGATTACTGCATCGATGTTTTGGAAAAGGCTGGCGTAGACTCCTCCCATGTAACCCGTTCGGAGAAGGATACCATGTCCCTGACGTTTGCTTTGGTGAGACAAAGCGGCGATCGCCACTTCCTGGGCAGAATGGGCAGCAACAACCGCACCCTTACGCCGGAGGACTTTGATCTGTCCGTCGTGACCCATGCCAAAATCGTCAGCTACGGCAGCTTTCTGGTATTGCCGGGGCTGGATCAGGAAATGCCGCGAATTTTCCGGACCGCTCGACAGGCAGGCGCTCTGACTGTGGCGGACTGTGCCAACGATTCCTATCAGCAGGGTGCAGAGACGGTATTGCGCTGCCTGCCGGAAATCGACTATTTTATTCCCAGTCAGGTGGAAGCCGAGTATCTGACCGGGGAGCATGAGCCTGCTGCGATGGCTCGATTCTTATTGGAGCGCGGCTGCCGCAATCTTATCATCAAGCTGGGCGAGCAGGGCTGCTATGTAACAGATGGCGCGGCTGCCCGCATCATACCGGCTTTTTCTGTGCCGTATGTCAGCGACACCACCGGCGCAGGCGATAACTTCGTGGGAGGCTTTATGGCCGGACTGCTGGAGGGCTTTGATCTGTTTGAGGCCGCCCGTTATGCCAACGCCACCGCCGCCGTCAGTGTTACCGGCCCTGGAGGTGAAGGAGCGCTGCAAAGCAAAATGCAGGTGCTGGAAATACTGAACCATGAATAAATTTCAAATTTTTCTATAAGGAGATATTGCTATGTCTAAAGATCTGATGCCTTTGCAGAACTATCTGGCAGATGCCAGAGCCAAGCACTATGCGTTAGGCGGTTTCTGCCTGTGGACTTATGCCTATGGCATGGCCATAGCAGAGGTGGCTCAGAAGCTGAATCTGCCTATGCTGTATATCATCGGCGATGCCGAGGTAAAGTTTTTCGGCGGTGAGAAAAACGCTGTAGCTGCCGCCCGCACCATCGCGGAAAACGTGGACGTCCCGGTCATCCTGCATGCTGACCATTTCCGGGAGTTCGAAAGCATTCAGCGTGCAATCGATGCAGGCTTCCGCTCTGTAATGATCGATGCCTCCTCCTATCCCTTTGAGGAAAATGTAGAGCGCACCGCCCGCGTGGTAGAATACGCCCACAAAGCCGGTGTATCTGTTGAAGGTGAGTTGGGTCGTATTGCCGGATGTGAGCAGAAGCTGTCTGTTAACGAGGCAGAAGCAATGCAGACGGATCCCGATGAAGCTGCCAAATTCGTAGCGCAGACCGGTGTGGACATCCTTGCTCTGTCTATCGGAACGGTTCACGGCGAGTTTCGTTTCCCGCCCAAGATCAACATTCCGCGTCTGAAGAATATCTCTGAAAAAGTTTCTATCCCCCTGGTTATGCATGGCGGTTCCGGCACACCGGAGGATAAAGTGGCCGAGGCCGTGCAATACGGCATTACCAAGTTGAATCTGGCCACGGATCTGGTAAAAACAGTTGGAAAGGCTACCGCCGCCGTACAGCAGCAGCCGGGCTTCAACTATTCTGTAGCAAATCTGTATGCGCCGGCCTATGCGGATCTGGCATCCTATGCCGAGCACAAGATGCGCCTTCTGGCGCAGAGCATTCTGTAAGGAGTGTGCTATGAACCGAGTACATTTTGGTGAAAAGCTGACGGTTGCCCCTGTGGCTATCGGCACCATGAATCTTCTGGACTGGGGTCTGGACGCTCACGGCCTGCTGGATCGCGTAAAGGAATATATCGACCTTGGGCTGACCACTTTCGACCTGGCAGATATCTACGGTAATGGAGGCTGTGAAGAACTCTTCGGTCAGATGCTGGCGCTGGAGCCCTCGATCCGGGACAAAATCGAGATCATCAGCAAGGGATGCATCGTCTACGACACCTTACGCCGTCCCTATTTCGTCAGCGAGTCCTACAACCTGTCCAAGGACTATATTTTGTCCGCCTGCAATGCCTCGCTGCGGCGGCTCGGGGTAGATTCTCTGGATCTGTATTTATTGCACCGTCCCTGCCCGCTGATGGATCCGCAGGAAGTGGCGGAGGCGCTGGCTCAATTACGGGATGAGGGAAAGGTGAAAAACTTCGGCCTGTCCAACTTCCTTCCTGAGCAAATCGCTGCGCTGGAAGCTTACACCGATATCCCCTTTGTTACGAACCAGATCAAGATGAGCGTTAAGTGCATGGACTTCTTGGCAGATGGCACTCAGGAGGACGCTCTGCGGCGCAAAATGCCGCTGATGGCCTATTCTCCCGCTTGCGGCGGCGCACTATACCGCAAGGATCTCAGCAAGGATGATCTGGCAACGGTAGAAGTCCTGCGCGAAATTCAGGAGGAAATTGGTGCCGAAACGCTGGATGAGGTACTATATGCCTGGCTGTACCGTCTGCCTGTGAAGGTAGTACCGGTAACCGGTACCGGCAAAAAGGAACGGGTGCTGCGCGCTGTCAAGGCCCTGGATTACCAGATGACCAGAGAACAGTGGTACGATATTCTTCGTATTGCACGGCCGTCCGAAGTGTCACGCAAGTATCACGATATTTAAGTTTCATTGTTTTAGATGCCCGGTGTACCGGAGACACCCTCTGGCACATCGGGCGTTCTTTTCACTCATTCAGGGCAAAAACTTCCAAAGGAGGTTGTTATGCGCTATATTGCCATCCAAAATATAAATAAGCCGGTGTCTGTCATCGGCCTTGGCACCATGATTTTTTCTCCCGAGAAAAGGGACCTGTCTTTTTCAATTTTAGATGCTTTTCTTGCTGCCGGCGGCACTTTTATTGATACCGCAGAGATCTATGGCGATCCGGAACAATATGGTTATTCCGAAACAACCATCGGCTTATGGCTGCAGCAGCGCGGCTGCCGGGAACAGGTGATCCTGCAATCCAAAGGTTGTATTCCGGATACTTGTCAGGCTTTGCACGGCAAGGGTCTGGCGGTAACTCCCGAATATATTCACCAAGCCATTCTTGGCAGTCTGCGGAGATTGGGAACAGAGTATCTGGATATATGGCTGCTGCATCGGGATGATCCTTCCGTTCCTGTCGGGCCGTTGGTGGAGGCTCTGAACAGAGAGCTGGAGGCTGGTACTATCCGGGCCTACGGCGGCTCAAACTGGACAACGGAACGCATTCAGGAAGCCAATGCATATGCAGAAGAGCATGGGTTGGTCGGCATGGCAGCCTCCAGTCCGCTGTTTTGCCTGGCCACCCCCAACGAACCCTTCTGGCCCACGACTACCTATCTGGACAAGAACTCCAAATTATGGCATGAGCAGAGCGGCCTTCCTGTCATTGCATGGTCCGCGCTGGGACGCGGCTTTATCAAGTACGGAGATCCCGCCGATCTCAGTCGTCCCGATCTGGTGCGCACTTTCTATAATTCCGATAATTTTTCCCGCCTACGCCGCGCCAGAGAACTGGCAGACCGGCTCAACGTCACGCCTGCGGCGATCGCTCTTTCTTATGTCACCAGTCAATCTTTTCCCGGTATCGCACTGACCGGCCCCAGCTCTCCTGAACATGTTCTCGATTGTACGGCAGCCGGCGATCTGCTCCTGACATCTGAAGAACTCCGCTACTTAGAAGGCCAGTAATACTATGAAAGCAAATCCTTCTATTCCGCCGCTTTTATCGTAATAGCAGTCCAATAAATAACACATAGACTTCGATCGGCATTTTTAATAATTCAAAAGGCTCTGACAGAGCCTGTGAAAGGAGCAACACTATGGTTTTCAAAGAAGTCTTCGGTAAATTGCCCGATGGCAGAGAGGTGCACCGCTTTACCATCACCAACCGATACGGCGAATCAGCCCGGCTGTTGGACTTCGGCGCTACTATTCACGGCGTATCCGTGCTGGACAGAAACGGTCAGCTGGGCGACGTGGTACTGGGTGCGCCCAGCGATGCCATCGCAGAGTGCACCTATATGGGCAGCATCATCGGCCGCTATTCCGGCCGTGTACCCGGCGGCAAATGCGTCATTGACGGTGTGACTCACCAGCTGGAACAGAATCTGGGCGAAGACTTTTGCCACGGCGCCAGCGGCAACTATGCCCGCAAGCTGTTCAGCGGTCAGTGCATTGGTGACGACAGCGTGACCTTTACCCTGCTGGATCAGGGCGAAGGCGGCTTCGGCAACGACATGACTGTGACCGTAACCTACACCTTTGGCGATGACCACTGTCTGCGTCTGGCAATCCGCATGACTGCCCAGGAAACCACCATCGTCGGCCCCACCAACCATGCTTACTTCAATCTCTCCGGTCAAGATGCTCGGGATTTGACACTTCAGATCAACACCTCCTATTGCACCGGAAAAACTCTCTCCGGAGCTGCCGACGGTTCAGTGAAGAGTGTGACCGGCACACCAGAGGATTTCACCTTCGCGCGGACGCTGCGCCAGGCTATGGATTCCAACCCCAGCTTCTTCCATCAGCAGCCTGCCGGATACGACACCTACTACATTTTTGATCGTTCCGGCCTGCAGATGAATGCAGAATTATCTTGCGCCGAAAATGGGCGGCGTTTGCAGGTGTGGTCCGATGCTCCCGGCATGGTGCTGTATACGCCCGCCGGACGTGCGCCGGAGCGCGGCAAAGATGGCGTGACCTACGGCAGCGGCTACACCGGCGTCTGCCTGCAGCCTGGTAATATCCCCAACGCTACAAACTGCCCCGCCTACGCCTCTCCTTTGTGCCGCAAGGGAGAAACCTATGCTCTGAACATTCACTACGCTTTCGGTGTAACCGAAAAATGCAGCGACTGAGCGCAGAGTCATGCCTCGACGTGAGATGAACATACCCCCTGGTTTCGTTGAAACCAGGGGGTATTTGACAGACTGAGACTGAACGAGTCTCTGCTTCTTCAGAAGCAGAGACTCGTTCAGTCGTTTTGTTACTGGATGGTCAGGGGATGGCAGGAGCCATGTCCCAATACCGTTTCCACAGAAGCACGAAAAGACTCCCACTGCCCTTGCGGCACAAAGGCCAGCACCGTTCCGGCAAAACCGCCGCCATGGACACGCACTGCACCTCTGCCTGCCAGCAATCTGCGGCACAGCGCAATGGCCACTGCCATCTCCTGCTCCGCGACCCTGCCTTGGGGAATTACGTTTTGCAGATACATCCAGGATGAGCGGCCGGATTCATTCATCAGCCGAAGGAATGCGGGAAAATCATTCGTTTTCAGAGCTTGCACCTGGGCGGCTACCCTGCGGTTCTCAGCATAGATGTGCATAGCCCTTAGCACCGCCCGATCTCCGGCGGCCTGACGCACTTCGGGGAGACGGGCATAGAAATCCTCCTCCGGCACCTGACGCAGCGTTCGACAGCCAAACACACGGCACACGGTCTCCAGCTCCTGAGGGATAGCTGCGTACTCCGCCGTCAGATCTGTGTGGTCCGCTCCGCTGTCAATGACGCACATTACATAACCGCAGGCAGAAAAGTCATAGGACACTCGCTCCACCACCGGATCCGCTGGGTCAGCAAAATCGATGTAAACGAGTCCGCCAACGCTGGAAGCCATCTGATCCATCAGTCCACAGGGCTTACCAAAGTATGTGTTCTCTACCCACTGACCCATTTCAGCCAGCTCTATGGGTGGCACATTGTTATGGTAGCACAGATCATTGAAAATCCGCCCCATGAGAATCTCGAAGGCTGCCGAACTGGAAAGACCGGATCCCGGCAGTACCGTGGAGCGTACATGAGCGTCAAAGCCCTGTAAGGATGCGCCCCGCCGGACAAAGGCCGCCGCCATACCCCGCACAATAGCCCCTGTGGTGTTTTTCTCCTCCTCTTTAGGGGAAAGGTCATCCAGCCTGACCTCGACCGGATCGAACCCCTCCGAGGCTAAGCGTATCACACTCTCCCCGTTGGGAGATACCCATGCCTGGGTATGTAGATTCACGGCAGCTGCCAGCACCCGTCCCCATTGATGGTCGGTGTGGTTGCCGCTGATCTCTACCCGGCCGGGAGCAGAAAAGAACAATTCATGGTTCATAATTTTCACTCCTCATTTAACGTGGCAAGGAAGCGGCCCAGAGCCGTTCTCCCCTGCGGCGTGCAGGGATATACCCCTGCGCACTCCAGCACGCGGAAAAATACTTGTCCGATCTCATGGCGCAGGATACCGTCGGCTGTGGCAGCGTTCCACTCCGGATGTCTGGACAAAAACTCTTCCGCCCAGTCGGCGTGGATCGCCAGTGTCGGGTCATCCCGCAGCGTCCGGCCTGCCAGCAGCGCTTCCTTCAACGCCTGCATCTCTCCCTTCAACCGCCCCGGCAGCACTGCCAGCCCCATCACTTCGATGAGACCAATATTCTCGTTCTTGATATGGTGCAGCTCCGGGTGGGGATGGTACAGCCCCAGAGGATACTCCTCCGTGGTCAGGTTACTTCGCAGCACCAGATCCAGTTCGTACTGTCCTTGGCGCATTCGGGCAATCGGGGTGATCGTGTGATGCGGCACACCTTCCGTCTCCGCCAGAAGCATGGCTTCCGGGTCTGAATAGCGCCGCCAGCTCTTCAGGATTTTCCCTGCCAGCTGGCAAACCTGCTCTCTATTGGCGCTCCGCAGGCGCAGCACCGTCATGGGGTAGACCAGCACGGCGCACGTGATGTCCTCGAATCCTCGAACGAAAAAGGGCCGCTCTGCCGCTGTCTCTATGGGAAAGGTGTGACAGCCACCCTGAAAATGCTCATGGCTGAGGATGCTGCCGCCTACGATAGGCAGGTCGGCATTGGAGCCGATAAAATAGTGAGGAAACTGATTTATAAAGGCAAACAGCTTGCCAAATACAGTCTGGTCAATGACCATGGGCCTATGGCGGCGATTCATGACGATGCAATGCTGGTCATAGTAGACATAGGGCGAATACTGAAGCCCCCATACTTCGCCGCACAGGTCAATGGGGATGATACGCAGGTTCTGCCGAGCCTGATGTCCCACATTGCCCGCGTAGCCCTCGTTCTCCACACACAGCGGGCAAGCGGGATATCCGGTGTCTTGCCGCTGCCCGGCAGCGGCAATGTCACGGGGGTCTTTCTCCGGTTTGGAGAGGTTGATGGATATCTCCAGTGTACCGCAAGGCGTGTCCGAGAGCCAATGCACATCACGAGCGATACGGTCACGGCGAATATAGTGGCAGTCCTGACTCAGTCTGTAAAGGTAGTCAGTGGCAGAGCGGGGACTTTGTTGATACAGGGTGCGGAATTGTCGAATCACCTGAGAAGGCGGCGGAGTCAGCCGCCCCATAAGACGGGTGTCCAGCAGATCACGCCTGGCCACAGTATCTTCACACAGCCCCTGCTGTACTGCGAAGCAGCACAGCAGTTCCAGACAGTCCGGAAATGCCATTCGCTTCGGCTGCGGGATATAGTGTTCTAGCGCCAGCTCTCCTAATAGTTGGTTGCGAGCAAAAATCCGATCTTCGTCATCCAGCAGCTTACAGCTTTTCGCATAGTCAAGCAGTGAGTCTGCCGCCATCCAGACCTGTTCAAGTGTTATAGCCATTCGGATGCTCCTTATGCCATTTCCATGCACTATCAATAATGTCCTCTAACGCTGTATACTGTGGCTGCCAGCCTAACACTCGCCGCGCTTTTTCACTGGATGCAACAAGCTGTGCCGGATCACCTGCTCTTCGGGGTGCAATATGGCAGGGAATACGGTTTCTGACAACGCGCTCTGCCGCTTGTATGATCTCCCGGACTGTAAAGCCAACACCATTTCCCAAATTGAAGACATCGCTCTTTCCACCGGACAGCAGATATTCCGCCGCCCTAATATGAGCAGCAGCCAAATCGCAGACGTGAATATAATCTCGCACACAGGTACCGTCACAAGTGTCATAATCATCGCCAAAAATATTCACCAGTTCCCGCTTTCCTTGAGGAACCTGCAATACGATCGGAATCAAATGCGTCTCCGGGTCATGTGCTTCCCCAATGCTTCCTGAAGGATGAGCGCCACAGGCATTGAAGTAGCGCAGCGCCACATAACGGATGCCATGGGCTTGCTCCGTCCAGTAGAACATCCTCTCCATCGCCAGCTTGGTCTCGCCATAACAATTAGTTGGGTGTGTAGCGTCCGTCTCAAAAATCGGAATATGCTCAGGCTCTCCATATGTAGCCGCAGTAGAAGAAAATACGATATGTTTCACTTCATGCGCCACCATAGAGCGCAGCAATGTACATGTTCCATTCAAATTATTGTCATAGTATTGCAAGGGCTTCTTCATGCTTTCTCCCACTTGAGAGTTTGCGGCAAAGTGGATCACCACGTCCACAGGCTCCGCATCAAACACGGAGTTTATAAACGCCTCATCCCGTATATCGCCCTGAAAGAATTTCGCCCCTGGATGAACAGCCTTTCGGAAGCCCGTCTCCAGATCGTCTACTACCACCACATCATAGCCTGCATCGATCAGTGCATATACGGTATGACTACCGATATATCCGGCTCCTCCCAGCACAAGCACTCTTTTCATATTATCTTCTCCATTCTTCTATGCAGCGGTTCTCGCCTCGCAGCCCCAGCCATGTACCTTGAGGCAGTCCTGCGTCGGGATGGCCGATGAGCCATTTGTTTTTCGCCGTCAGCAATTTATCAGCATGTGGCTGCTCCAACGGTGTATTTGTGCCGCAAGGCAGCACGATCGCACACCGGAAGGGGGCGCCTGACACACCGCACGGCGCATAGTGCAATGTAGTGGCGTACATCTCATACATGGTACCCGCCGGGACAAAAAACAGTTCCGCCCGCGCTGTGTCATAGGTCTGTTCTGCGGTCATATCCTGCACACTGCCCAAAAACAGCAGCTGATCTTCCGCCGCAATATTGACCTCAGAGCACTTGTGGTACTCCATAGCATCCATGCGGCTGTTCATGCCGAAACACACGCCTACCTGAATCGGCATCTCACCAAATACTTCTCGACTCAGATACGCCGCTATGTCCAGCTCCTCCAGTTGCTGCTGAGACGCCAGATAGGTCACACCCTGCCGATCATCGTACTTTTTTATATATCCGCAGATTTCCGCAGTGTCCGCGCCGGTCAGCACTCGGCCATAACGGCCAAAGTCTATATCAAATATACTCTTTTTCTCCATAAATTTCTCCTACATCTGCAATTCCATCCGCTGGATGATATGATTCTGATAGGCACGGTCCAATTCCACAAAATAGCCGCTCCAGCCCCATACCCGAACGATCAGATTCCGATACTGCTCCGGATGACGCTGGGCAGCCAGAAGCGTGTCGCGGTTTACGGCGTTAAGCTGCAATTGGTGGCCTCCCATCTCCATGAAAGAGCGCACCAGCAACGCCACCTTCTCCACGCTTTCCTCTGTGCGGAATAAGGTATCGTGCAGTTCCAGAGTCAGCGGGCCGCCATTGATCACCCGCTGCAAGTGAGGCTTTGCGAAGGACTTCAGCAGCGATACCGGTCCCCGGCACCGAGCAAATAGGCTGGGAGAATAATTGCAAGGCAAAGCTTCCTCCGCCTGTCGACCATCCGGAGTCGCCCCAAGCTCCTCCGCATGCCATAGGTAGTACATGGCCGATCCGGTTCCAGCCCGGAATATTCCTCCTCTATCGTTGCGGCGGCCCTCTAGCGCTTCAGCAAAGTCATCCAGCAGCAAAACTGCCAGACTGTCCTCCTCATCGTCGTCGTTTCCCATTTTTGGCATCTCATAGCGCAGGCGGTTGCGCAGCTCCTCAAACCCCTGAAAATCAGCCTCAAGGGCTTGCAGCAGTTCTTCCGGTGCTAACGCTGCTTCATCATACACCAGCCGCTTTATCGCCGCCAGAGAATCCGCTGCCGTGGCTAAGCCTGTCCCGTGGAATCCATAATTGTTATACACGGCACCCAGCGAAATATCGCGCCCCACTTGGCCGCCATTGACCATCATCAGCGACAAAAACGGCGCGGGAAACATGTAGACATTACGCACCGTGCGGCATAGCTTTTCCACCTGAGCTGTGATCTTTTCCTGTACGCAGCGAAGCAGTGACTCGAAGTCTGGACTATCCGTTAGATGCTCCTTTACGGCTTCTGACACCGCCTCAGCAAAAGACAGCGCCCCAATATTGGGGATATCCATGGCTTTTCCAGGGATAATAAACTCCCAGCAGGCCGCCGCCACATAGTTATACGCATCCTCCGGCTCGTAACCCAGCCGCAGTAATCCGGGAATCACTACATCGTCATTGGCGTATTGCGGAAACCCCAGACCCTGTTTCGTCAGCTGACTGCCCAGCACATATACCGATTGCGGCGTGTCACGGTGGACCCTCAGATTGATCTTAGGGTCAATAACCTGCAGCTCCAGGCTGGCTTGCAGACACAGCTCCGACAGTTCATTATAACTGTCAGAGCCATCCATGTTCCGCCCGCCCAGCACCAGACTCTGACCGTTATCCCCTTGCTGCATGCCGGGATAGAGATCGCTGTCCCGGTTGAACGTCAGGAAAAACTCCTCCAGCAGTTCCAGGATCTCCTCGCGGGACATGTGCTCGCGATCATGCCGGAAATAGGGATACAGGTATTGATCCAACCGCCCTATGGTATTGTGGTAGTTGCCGCCGCACCACATTGTAAAATGTATAATGCGGAACATTTGCAGCGCTTCCAGAAATGTACGCGGCGCATATTTAGGTACCCGGGATAAGGTCTCAGCCACCACGGTATTGCCCTGCTTCTGCGCTAAATCGCGATAACGCTCCGCCAGATCCTCCACACATTGAAGGATCTTCAGCTGACCGTCAATATACGCTGCCGCCTCTGGGTGGGTTCTCTGCTCCTGGCGCAGCTGAGCCATCCGGGCTTCCAGTCCGCAGTCCAGCAAGCGACTGAAGTCCCCGTTGATGTTGCACACCTCGCCCTGCTCGTGGATCCAGTGGGATGCTTTTAGTTCTTCCATCTCCCGGTTGGTGAACAGGGCTGGTATGTTAGGTAATGTGCGGACAAAGGCAATCCGCTCCTCCGGAAAGAGCCGTGCCTCCTCCCTTCGCAGCATAAAACATAGCCGCTGCACCGCCCGTTCCGTTGGTGGAGTATTATCTCGGGCAAAGTCCCGGGCCAAGCACTCTTCATCCAGAGGCGGCTGACGCACCATATGATATTCTTTCTCTGTAATGAAAAACGTACGCAGTCTCTTGATCCGATCCGTCATAGCACACTGCTCCTTATTCCATATTCTTCAAAAATATCCTGCGCCGCGTGAACCGGCCACTCCACATTAAAACCGGGCTGGTACTCCCGACCCAGCATACAGTATTTCGCCCCTGCCGTCTTTTGATAGGTCAGCAGTTCCACCTTTTCCAGCTTCTTTGCTCCAGCAATCCATTGGGCTGTCTGCCGCAGGTTCTCATCATTATCGTTAACGCCGGGGATCAGCGGAATGCGGATGGTAAAAGGCGTACCGCCACTACATAGCCGTTTGGCGTTTTTCAAGATCACGGTGTTGTCCACACCGGTATAGGCTCGGTGTAACTCCCGATCAAAAACTTTAATATCCATGATGACATAGTCCAGCTGTTCCACCACTTTGTTAAACAGCACTTCCGGTGCATAGCCCGAAGTCTCGATACAGGTGTGCATCTCTGGAATCAGCGCCAGCATCTCCAGCAAAAATGATCCTTGCATCAGTGGCTCACCGCCAGAAAAAGTCACACCTCCACTGCAAGCAGCATAGTAGTCGCTATCACGGCGCAACCGCCGTGCCAACTCCTCCGTCGTTATAGTCTCACCAGCAATATGTCGCAGATGCAATGGGCACACTGGCACGCATGCGCCGCAGGCAATGCAGGTCTCATGGCTGCAGACCGTCCTGCATCGGCCGCAATGAGTACATGAAGCTCCCACCATCATCTGTGGGCGAGGTGACAGTCCCTCTGGATTGTGGCACCATCGACACCGCAGTGGGCAGCCCTTCATAAAGACCGTCTGCCGGATACCAGGTCCATCGAACACCGCGAACTGCTTGAGATCAAACAATACCCCCTCGACTATTTCCCACACCTCCTTCGTTCCGAACTCTTTTCAGCATACTTATTTGTAATAGCACTTAATTTGTAATTTGAGTGTACGAGCAAGAAGCTATTTTGTCAATTCTTTTATCAAATTTTTTTGCTGATAATGTTTGCACTATCCACCACGATAGTAGCTTTGCCGTTTATCAACATTTTGAATAGCTGTTATGAAATGACATTTTTCAATTAAAATAGTCAACGAACTTTTACCTGTCAAATTGTGCAGAATACCAAACGGCATCTGGAAGGGGCTAAGACGATGCAGATTTCCGGCATTGGCCACTCTGTTATACGTGGATTGGTTACCACAGGACAATGGTTCTCCGCCAGCACTACCGTCTATCCTCGTGGATCGCCGCAAGGGCGCCGCCATAGCTATTTCGTAGATTGCTGAACCTTCATAAACCGCTTAGCCCCTTCCAGATGCCGTTTGGCAGCACAGATGTATTATATTCAAGGAATCATGCACAAGAAATGTTATCTGTCATATCCCCCAGATAAAACAAGCCATTTCTCTTGCCACAGCAGTCTTTGCAATGTTTACCTTTGATCGCATTGCAATTTTAAAGTATTTTTTCTTTAGCCGTGCGTTTGCCTTATCCGCATAGGCAACAGTCAATGAATCGCACTTTGCCTGCCGTTCCTTGAGCGCTACTGATTTTCCGCTTTTCGTTGCGCTCCGACCAAATACCTGAGCCGTTTCTACAAGTAGTTTGCGAAGATGTGAATTGCCGGCTTTTGTAATACCGGTATATTGCTGCTTATCACCACTGGAGCATTCTCCCGGCACCAGTCCAAGATAGGACGCAAACTGCTGCGCAGTCGCAAACCGCCGGAAGTCTCCTACCTCAACACAGAAAGACAATGCCGTATGCGCGGCGATACCGCGAAAGCAGCCCAGCTTCTCCACCTTTTGCCGGTAAGGCTCTGCCTGTGCAAGTTCGTTAATGCGCATATCATACATATCCACCTGCTCCCGCAGCTGGTAGTAACGGATTAGGTACTCCTGCAACACTTCGGACAGAATCTTGTTGCCGA
>OOAE01000341.1_pt1 | contig 46622 bp, 45 predicted proteins | sample 1671271 | NCBI WGS metagenome assembly OOAE01 (sample SAMN06348139, study PRJEB24527) | human gut metagenome | biome: human gut; feature: ankylosing spondylitis patient; material: feces | host: Homo sapiens | place: China | collected 2015-10 | reverse complement strand
TTGATTCCTATCCCGGTTTGGATTTTCAAACGGATCACGGATAGAGATGATCAGGTCCTCTATCAATGGGGAATCTACTTTAGAACCATGATTCAAAACAACCCCAATCGATTGGTTTGGCGCAACTCATTGTCTCTGAGCCCTTCAAATAGAACTCCGAGAGTCATTCTCTGTCCGTCCGATTTTTCAATCAAGGATCACAAGTGATTTTAGAAAGATTAAAAATTTTTGAAAAAGAGCGAGAGTTGGAGTCGTACATTCCGTTCTCTTCATTAGTCACGGACCATGTAGTAATGGAAAGGGACGGCTGCCTCATTGCCACAATGAAACTCAACGGCATTCCCTTTGAAACGCAGTCCCCGGAAGATCTCACGATAATGTCCTCCCAGTTGAACGGGTTCTACCGGACATTGGACCGCGCGGATCTTGCCATTCAAATACACCGTGTTAGGCGCAACATCTCGGACAGCCTATCGGTATGTACAGACTCTTTGTTTTCTTCCTTTTTTTCGATTTCTTTTAATGAGAAAACAAAAAAAGAGGGGTTTACAGCCGTTGAGCTCTACTGCACGCTAATTCTGCGTGACATTCAGAGCAAAAAGACAGCGTTCTTTTCTTCGAAATCTTCGCTTGAAGAAACCCGTTCCCGGCTGGAAAACAGACTGGAAGAATTTGAGAAGATTTATCAAAGTCTCTTTCAGGCGCTCTTGCCTTATGCGCCCGTCACTTTACAAACGTATCAGCAAGACGGATGTCAATATTCTGAACAACTGAGTTTCTACAATTTTTTGCTAACGGGTCGCTGGCAGAAGGTACTTGTACCCAATGGTCCCATCTATTCAGCGCTGGGCAATGTCCAGGTCTTTATCGGATCGGACACAATCCAATTGCAAACTACTGAAGGAGACACCTACGCTCAAGCAATAGAAATTAAAGAGTATCCGGAAACAACGAACTCGGGCAAGCTCGATCCTCTCATGCAGGAACTTGGCAGCTGCGGCCCCTACCCTTTCATTGAGACTCATACTTTTTGTTTTATGAGCCGCAAAAGAGGAGTAGAGGTTCTGAGCAAGCAGGAAGGTCTGCTGATCAATTCCGGAGATAGATCCGGCTCTCAAATCAAAGAACTGTCTTTAGCCATCGAAGGGCTGATCAACGGAGCATTCGCAATGGGCGAATACTCCTACAGCCTGCTTGTTTTCGGAGAAGAGAACAACGTCAGAAAACATGCTGCGGATGCCGCTCAACTTCTGACAAAAGCAGGTGCCACACCTTATTTGAGCACCTTGGCGCTTTCCGCTTCGTATCTGCACCAATTACCCGGAATGTTCAAAATGCGCCCGAGGGTTGCGAAGATTACGAGTCTGAATTTTTCTCATTTGGCTTCTCTGCATAATTTTCCCTGCGGAAAGCGTGACAAAAACACATGGGGAGAGGCGGTAACCATCCTCAAGACTCCGAGCCAGATGCCGTTTTACTTCAACTTTCATGTTTGTGATCCGTTGGAAGATTCTTACGGCAACAACGACCTTGGCAACACCATGATTATCGGAACTGCCGGCACCGGAAAAACGGCGCTGATGAATATGCTGCTGACGCTGTCTCAGAAATACCGAACCGATACCACCAAGCTCTCCTGCATCTTTTTTGACAAAGACCGAGGGGCTGAGATTGCGATCCGTGCCCTAGGCGGACGCTACTTTACCTTCGAGGAAGGAGCGCCCAGCGGATTCAATCCGTTTCAGCTTGATCCCACACCGGAGAATTTACAGTTTTTGAACCGATTCGTTCTGAAGCTGATCAAGCAAGACGGACTGCCGGTTTCCCCGGCAGATCAAGATCGGCTGATGCAGGCTATTCAGTCGGTAATGTCGATGGATAAAAGTGTCCGCAGACTCGCTCTACTTCCTCAGAACTTAGTTCAGGGAAGTTCTGCTGCGGAAATGGAAAACTCTTTGTCCCAGCGTTTAAAGCGTTGGATAGACGGCAATGATCTTGCCTGGGTCTTTGATAATCCGGAAGACAAAATCGACTTTAATTCGAAGCCGGTTTTAGGAATAGACGGAACTGAATTCTTAGCCAATAAGGATATCTGTTCATTAGTCACGGACTATTTGCTCTTTCGTCTCGAATCGATTATTGACGGACGCAGAGTCATGATCTTCATGGATGAGTTTTGGAGATACTTAGCAGACCCGGATACCGCAAAGTACGCATTTGACAAACTCAAAACCATTCGTAAGCAAAACGGTCTCATTATTCTTGCCACGCAGTCTCCTGAAGATATTTTGAGCAATCCTCAAGGCTCAAACTACATTCAGAACTGCATTACCAAGATCTTTCTGCCTAATACCGGAGCCGATGAGAAGCAGTACATCGAGGGGTTCAAACTCACGCCCAACGAGTTTTCTCTGTTGAAAAACTTTCCTCAGCTCTCCAGAACCATGCTGATTAAACAAAATCAGCAGGCGGTTGTCTGCCGAGCAGACTTAAAAGCATTTCCAAAAGCACTTAAGGTTTTCTCCGGTTCCACAAAAAACATCAATTTTGTTGAAGAACTCATCAAACACACCGGTGAAGAACCGGAGAAGTGGCTTCCCTATTTCTGGGGCGAAAAACCGCTTTCCGAACTGAATTTAAACAGCAACCCAGGAGAATAAAGATGAACAAGATCCTATCCGTATTATTTGCCGGGCTTATAACTGCTGCCTCCCCCACGTACGCAAGCGGCATCCCGGTAGTAGATGCTTCTGCGATTGCACAGATGGTGCAGCAGCTTACTCAGCTTCAACAGATGTACAGCCAGCTGCAAGCCCAGTACAACACTGCCGTCAACACACTGAACAATTTCACCGGTACCCGAGGGTTGGGAATGTTCGGATACAACACTGCACTGCGTCAGTTTCTTCCGAGCAATTTCGAGTCTCAGATGCGCAATGTTTTAAACGGAGGTGTCAGTCAGCTTACGGGGGCTGCAAGAACCATCTATGACAATTTAAACCTAGGCGCACGCTGCGCGACTCTCAACGGAGAGGACAAGGCTTTCTGTGAGAAGCAAGGAGCCTCGTTTGCCCAATATCAAGCTTTTGCGGATGAGGGGAAAAAAGCGGTCGATCAAAGACTTCAAAACATAGAAAACCTAATGAAGCAGATCGATTCAGCGACGGATGCAAAAGCCATCGCTGACCTGAGCGCCCGAATCCAAGCAGAAAAAGTCGCCTTTGAAGCCAGTCAGCTCTCAGCGCAAATGCAGCTGGCCTCTCAAAAAGCACTGAACGAAAAAATGCTTCAGGAACAAGCGCTGATCAATCATCAAAAAGCCTTTCAGCCGTTGGGTAAAGAAGAAATCCGCAGACGGCTTACCAAGTAGTTCGAGAAAAGAAAATGGCAGCAAATTACTTTGAAGCTTTCGGCAATCAGTTCAAAGGCTACATTTCCACATTCAGTACAGACACCTCGGCCGCTCTTATTGACAATCTAGGAAGTGTCGTGGCCGTGGGACTTGTCATGTTCATCATCGTGCGCTCTTTCATGATGATGAGGGAGAACAACTACGGCGCTATTTACGACATTATCGTCCAGATGCTCAAAATCGGATTTATTGCCTTCCTGGCATTAAACACCGGCCACTTTACCAGCTACGTAGTCAAGGCTTTTGAATACTTTCAGAGCGGTTTGATAGAAGCTGTCTCTCACGGTCTTCACAGCACCGTCCAAATAACAAGCGCATGGGGTGCTTTGGATCAACTTTGGGAAACCTTCACCAATGCATTTGATGCAGTTTCGGGACTGATTGGAAAATTCAGTTGGATAACGGATGCACCGGAAATCCTAGCCATGTGCATTGTCACGGTCGCTCTTGGAATGCTGAGTGTGTACTTTACCTTTTCGGCTCTGGGAATACTGCTGATCAACGAAGTCTCTCTCATTATTTTCTTAGGTTTCGGCCCTTTGTTTTTATGCACCTTGATGTTTCCGAGAACGCAGTCCTGGTTTGACGGCTGGATCAGAAGTGTCATCACCACAATTTTCACACTCGTCATTACGTCAGCCGTCATCATGCTTTTTGTTCAGGCTTTTCAAGGCTCCGTGGATGAAATTCAAACCGCAGCAGAAGCCCCTGAGGTTACAAAAGAACTCGGCACTTTATTTCTTCCGGTGATGAATTTTGCCGTGCTCTCTTTAGCTGCGGCCACTTTAGTCAAGCTCATCCCCGCGATTTCGGCCGGACTCACCGGAGGAGGAAGAATGGATGCACCGGGCATCGGTCAGATGCTTCACGGAGTGGGAAACGTGGCTGCCGCCACAACCGGAGCCCTTCTGCTGGGTTTAGGCAAAGGCTCAGGCAGTTCCGGGATTGCGAATGCCGGACGTTCCTTGCTGGGAGGTCAAGGTCTAAATCAAAACGGCGTACTGCCTTTAGCCGGAATGGGGTTGGCCGCCGGCGGCGCAATGGCCGCTGCCGGATATGTTGCCAGTGCAATGAAAAGTGCCGCCAATTTCAGCCGAAAGCAAGACTCCGGCTCTTCTTCGGCCGAAGACAGTGCCTACAAAAAAACATTTGGAAAAAAGGACTCAGAATGAATTCACTTTTTATTAAATATTTAATTGCCGCCTGCTGCACTTCTCTTCTTTGCGCCTGCGGCGCCCCGGCACCAACGCTCCCTCACGGTGCTCGGGTACCTATTAACGCACCGATTCAATCAAAAAGCACTGAGACAAATCTCGTCTTTGGAGAAGAAAACAATCCGGTCACAAGCGGGAATAACGAATCGGTTCAAAGCGGCAGCCATTAACACGGCAAAGAAAACAAATCCCTAAAGGAAAGAATCATGTGGAAAAAGAAAACAGTGTCCAATGGAGAAAACTCCTCGGACAATACAACCAAAGCACAAGACAATTTTAAAAAAGCACTTGACTGGGAAACAAGCCGGTTAGAGCTTGTAGAAAAGAGCGAAAAAAGAGCGTGGCTGTGCAGCAAAATTTTGGGGCTTTGCCTTATATCAACAGCGGCAGCCATTGCCTTGATGATGCCGCTGAAAAAGACAGAACCATATGTTATTCGCGTCAATCAAAACACCGGAGAAGCTGCCGTCTTAGCGATAGCCAATGAAAAAGATATTCCTTTTTCTGAGATGATGGACAAATACTGGCTTAACCAATACGTTCTCAGCCGGGAAAGCTATGACTACCGCACGCTCGAGCACGATTATCTTAAAACCAGAGAGCTGTCGCTTCCCAACGTATTTGACCCGTACGCAGCTCAATTTTCCACAGATAAGAACTCCCTGGACAAACTGCTCGGCGACAGCAAGAAAATTGTCGTTGAAGTCCATACCGTTGTACCAAACGGCAATGGCATTGCCACTGTTCGATTCGGCAAAAAGCTAGTGGATACACAGACCAATGCGGTTGACTCCTCCCAGAACTGGACAGCAACGATTGCCTATGAATACATCCCGAATTTCAAAGCTGACGAGCCGAGCAGACTCATCAATCCTTTCGGATTCAAAGTGACTTCCTACCGAATGGACCCCGATCTCACCGTAGGAGCCGCAAAATGAAGAAAACTTTGATTATCGGAACGCTCTTCTCCGTTCTCTGTTTATCCAATGCGTTTGCTCTGGATAAACCGCAGGCTGCCAAAGAAGACCAAAGAGTTCTTTATACCGATTTCCGAGCCGATGAGGTCTATCCTGTCACTGCTGCCAGCGGAATTATTACCACTATTGTCTTTTCCCCTTCTGAACAGGTTCAAAGTTATGGAAGCGGCTTTTCTACTGCCTGGGAATTTCTAAGCAGAGGGAACTACTTCTTTTTGAAGCCGAAAGCAACGGATGGAAGAACCAATCTTGTGGTTGTCACCAATCGCAGAAGCTATCTCTTTGACATTCGTCTCGGTTCCAGGGCAAAGGCCACCTATCGTTTAACGTTCAGATATCCGCTGGATGAAATTGAAGCGGCCAAGAAAGAAGCCGAAAAAAATCAAGTCAAGAGCCTGCTTTCAGATAGTGCATTGCACTCGGAAGAAAAAGATCCGGAAAACAAAAAATCCAACTGTCAATACACAATGAACTTCGGATCTGCCGCTGCTTCCAAGACCATCGCACCAATTAAGGCATTTGATGACAATCGTTTTACGTACCTGAAGTTTAAGGAACAAACGGATTTCCCGGCAGCTTACCGCGTACAGGACGGCGAGGAAACCTTGCTGAACTCCCATGTGGAGGACGGCTGGCTTGTTCTGCACGGCGTTTACGAAGAAGTGAGATTAAGAGCGGGCAAAGCCGTTGTCGGCATTTACAACGAAAACTATCAGGGAGGCGGGGCCTCGGATAAACGCGCCGTCTCTGTCAAGGGCTTATACAGACAAATCAAGCATAAGGAGTAAATAATGCAAACCAATAAAGACACCATTACTTCCGTTGCTCAAGATGCAAAACAAGGTATTCCCCATGTCGAGGGAAGAAAAAGTAAAACTCCGGGCAAACCGCTTGTTGCGGCTGCAATGCTGGCTCTGTGCGTTTTAGTAGGCTACAACTTATATCAGAACCAAGACGCAAAAGAGCAAAAGACTGAAACCTCAAAAGCAAAAGAAAACGGGAACATTTACACAAGCAACAAAACCCTTGTTCTTGATCATCAGGCATCTGTCAAAAAAGAAGAAATTAAAAATCAAAGTGCCCCTGAACCAGCAATCTCGCCAATCACTCCGGCAATTCCTCCGGTTGCTTACGAGCCCGCGCTTCCGACCTACTCAGCACCCCTGCCCGCAGTCGCTGAAAATGATAGAGAAAAACCCAAAGAGCCTACATTAACCGAAAGAAGAAACAGCGCCCCGATGATGGGAGAGGCAAACACGATCCAAGCCGCTCCTGAAAATAGCACCGAACCTGTTTTCAGAGCCGCCGAACCTCCCCGGTCTTCAGAAAAATTTGACAACTTGCTCACTCCGATTGAAACGGCCTCGGTCAGAGCCTCAATGATGCCCAATCGAAACCTTCTGCTTTCTAAAGGAACGTTTATTGAATGCATCTTGGAGACCAAAGTGGATACAACCGTTCCCGGAATGACGAGCTGCGTCATTCCCAGGAATATTTATTCAGCAAACGGCAAAACGCTTCTTTTAGAAAGAGGCTCAAAGGCCGTGGGTGAGTACAAAGGAGCTGTAGAAAACGGCCTTAACAGGATCTTTGTTCTTTGGACGCAAATTCAAACACCCAACGGGGTTCGAATTAATTTGAATTCACCGTCCACGGATGCGCTCGGCGGAGCGGGGCTGTCCGGGGAAATTGATTTCCACTGGTGGAGAAGGTTCGGCAATGCTTTACTTTTCACTCTGATTCAAGACGGCTTCGATTTCGGCATGAGCAAAAACACCGAAAACAACGGCGGCGTGAATTACTACCAAAACAGCCAAGACGGGATGGAAAGAATCATTGAAGAGGCTATGCGTCAAAGCGGCAACATTCCGCCCACTCTAACCAAAAATCAAGGGGAGCGCATCGGCATTCTTGTCGCGCGCGATGTTGATTTCTCCTCTGTATACAGTTTGAAACCCCTCCCGGAGACAACAAAATGACTTTTTCAGAACACGACGAACTTGCTATCGAATTAGAAGCTCAGAACACCCATAAGCTGGAACTCAAACTTTTTCCTGCCACATTGGATTTGTATGCATCATCCAAGGGTACGGTGATTAGTACTCTCAACGGTGAAATCCGAAGTTTTCAAAAGGACAAAGTTCTTGAAACTAAAGAAGTCACACTTAACCCTCAGCTTATTTTTGATCCTCAGGAGAAGCTTCCCGGAACAGCTTTAGGTTTTGAGCCCACATCCGATAATTCCGAGATTGAAAACTTTATCGCAGATAAATCAAGACAGATCATCTCGGCAACAAAAACGCTTCTTGAACCGTTCAGAAGCGAAATTGAAGCTCAGGTTTGTGAACTCAAACTTCAACAATGCCTGGAGCGCGTTGGAAAAAACGGAGAAGAAATCAACTATGAAGCAGATTTCCGCAACATTGAGCCGGCAGAAAGCCTCTATTACACCAAACAGTGGCAAAGCCTTCTTAGCGGGATTCAGCACGATCCGGTACTAAGCCTGCATCAGCCCGAATTTTCCGCCTATCTTTCCAATGAAAAATTAAACAGACCTTGGGACCGGGAAGGGAAGCTCTCAATTTCCGCCAAGCCTAAGGAGAAAGTTGTTGAAGCTATTTTCAACAAAGGAAAAAAAGATTTTACAAGGCTCAAACAACTTGATAAAGAAGGACCGGATTTTGCAAAACTGTCAGAGGCAAACAAAAAAGCCTGCAAAGTCGTAACTGCCGGATTCCTGCGCGCCCCTCAATTTAAAAACAGACCACGTCTTCAGCAAGCTTTTCGAGACAAGATGGCCTCTGTTTTTAAAGAGGCTCAAGATGCCGGACAACAGTTGTCCGTGGAAATCTATGACAAAAACGCAAAAGCGAGAAAAGTCATAGAAATTAAAAGCAAAGCTCCTGATAAAGAAAGGGAGCGTTAAGATGATGCAAGTTCCTTCCTCTCTATACAGCCTAACTAATTGGTCCTCTTTCCTCCTCCAAATTTATAAAGATGCCACTTCTTTAATAATTTTGGGATGCTTATCTGCAATTTTTAAGAGGGTTCTGGCGGCTCCGGATGGTTTCCTGACACCTTGTTCCCAAGCACTCAAAGTTTTCTTTGATACTCCAAGCATTTCTGCAAATTTTTCTTGGGTTAAGCCAGTTTTCTTACGTGTCGCAATTATTGGAGTAGCCACGACTTTCGCTGAAAAATTACGAGCTTTCATTTGGGAAACCGACAGCAAAAGGTCTTCGCAAAAAGCCTGCATTTCCCCGTCAGAAGAATACTTTTGGTTAACAATCTTAGGCATCTACCGCCTCCTTCAATTTTTTATAAAACTCTTTCGGAAGATCATCAAACATATTTTTTGTATAGACCATAAGCAAAACGATCTCTCCATCTTCCAAAAGGTTGTAATAGATTACTCTAGCACCCCCTCTTTTGCCGCGTCCGCTTGCGTGCCACCTAACTTTTCTGAGACCTCCGCTATTTGGAATCACTGCTCCAGAATAAGGCTTTCCTGCAATCCAACCAATGAACTCCTCTTTCTCCTGGTTAGTCCAAACCTCAAGGGCTTTTTGAGTAAAAACCGGAGTTTCACAAACCGTATAGAGCATTTATTGAACTACCACAATGTAGGAGAGATTTATTTTAACTTTAAATCATCTCTCGATCTGTATCAAAAGATAAACCCTACTTCAGACATTGATAACACTATAAATATCGAGAGTTAATCATGGCCTCATTACTCGCTGAACAACTAGAATTTGATTTTTTTGTGCCTCCGGAACACGAAAAACCTAAGATCGATAAAAAACCGGCTGTCTCAACTGCAATCAAAGACGCTGATATTTTGAATTACCAATTAAACAGGGACGGCAGCCGCAAGCTTCAAGATTTCGGGGAAGACCTTCATAACACCCGCAAGGGAAGATCACTCAACAGGAGCACTGAACCTTATAAATTCATCCAGGGATCCCCAGAAGAACTTGAAAAACGTCTCTCTTCAGAACCGCTGGATAAGATCTGGCCTAAAAGTTCCATCCTCGAGCTGCATAAAGACAACCCCGAAGCGGCTGCTTGTCTGTGGCTCGTAAGATCAACATTAAGAGGCAGACGGCCGGCCAAAGATACCTATAAATTCAGACGCTATCTGCACACTGCCTCCGCAGCAATCGCCTTGCATCGCCAAGTTATAAACGGAGAACTGGCTCCTGAAGCCCCGACCGATGCCTTTGATCATTTTTACGAAGTGGGGAATAAGTATAAGGTTCTCGCGCATATTTCTACGAAGTACTGGCCCTTCATCGGAGCCTATAGTATCGGCGACGCACAAGATATTTGTCGCTGGAATGACTTTAGATTATCTGACGATACCGACATTGAATCCTATCAATATCAATGTATTCTTCCGGGAAGCCGGGACAACAAGCAATTATGTTTAAAAAACTCTGACGGGAAGCTTTTTCCCTATTATGCGGTAGCCGTCGGAAACAGCGAAAAAGAGTTCGAAGCTAATATTGAAAAGCAGCTCAAAACAACCTTCGGAAAACTGCTTGAGACTGCAAGTCAACCCGAAAAAGAACAAGAGTCCAAGCCCAAGCCTGCCCTATCCATAAAACTGTACGGCCGCGGAGTTCGTAACAGCCATACTTATGAAGTATATGGAAAATCCGGAACAATCGAGTTCCAGCTCACAGACAAGATTGCTTTTGAATCTGATGAAGCATTTTGGAACTATGTGAATACCCACAGAACGGAACTGGAAAATAAGTACCGAGAATTCCAGGCGGAATTTTCCAAAACAGAAAAAGATTGGAGAAGCGGTTCTCCGATTCGAGATCGTGTAGGCCCGGACTACCGAGAAGGAAAAGACGCCACGCCGGAAATGTTTATGAGTACCTTCGGCTTCAGAGGTGTGGAGTTTGGTAATTGGGTAAAACAAGGCAAAAACGGCAGAGAGCGCCAATGGATGCTCAATAATGCCTACGACTCCCTCATGGATCTCTCAAAGATATTGGGCATTCCTCCAAAGGCCGTAGCCCTAGACGGCGAATTGGGATTGTGCTTCGGTTCCAGAGGACACGGCAGCGCATCTGCACATTACGAACCGGCCAACCGACTGATAAATCTCACCAAAACCAAAGGCTACTCTTGTCTGGCTCACGAATGGTTTCATGCGCTCGACCACTATCTGATGAGAACGAATTACCGGGAAAAGCTCGATGTCAGGATGCTCAGTGAACAGGTTGATTCGGAGGTAATTTTTAAATTAACACCGAAGGCTCAGGAACGAATCAATGAGGGCGGTAAAAAGATTTATTCGCTATGGATGGGTTCTGCCTCCCGGGTGGAATACGAACTCAAGACCAATCCGAAAGCTGCTGAATTAGCGCGAAGGGTTGTTGCCGGAGAACTGGATCAGGCCGATATTAACCTCGATATCGCAGATAGAGGCAGAGAACTTGTCTACAAAGTAACGCTCACCAAAGAAGACCTTCTTCAGACGGAACGAGGCGCAGCAGATAAGATCCGGCCCGAGCTGCATCACGCTTGGGCAGAAACGATTGACACCATTCGTTCAACTGCGATGCACCGAAGAATGCTGAAGAAAAAAGCGTACTGGAATAGTAAAACAGAAGAAGCGGCTAGAAGCTTTGAGGCTTTCGTAGAGGTGCGCAGTCAAGAGTTAGGCATTACCAATGACTTCTTAACAAACGGAGCATTTGTCGAGAAGACGTTAGATAAAGAATCTTACTACCCTTATTTGGACGGCGTGGACGTCCGGAGGGTTTCCGAGAAATTTAAAGCCCTCTTTGAAGAGATTAAAAGCAAAGAAACTGAAAAAGGAGTTGCTCTTTTCTCAAAAACCAGAGAGGGCAAAAGCGGTGCCAAGATTTCTGAGATTAGAGAAGCCTTGGAGAAAAAATTCGGCAAAACTACCATTAACGCTTTAATTGACAACGGCCGTCTCAAAATTGTTTCTGGCATCAATGATGTACCGCCATACCTGTCAGCTTTGCCGGAAGAGTTAAAAAATTCCAAGAAAAACACAAAGACCGGATTTATTGTCCCCGATCAACTTGCTCATGACGGCAATCCGGAAGGAATTTTTGCGACTCTGAAATTAAAAGAGAACCTTCATTTCCCCAGCGGGAAAGTAATCGTAAAAGAGGGTTTTCACATCGCCTATCAACATCGAGGATTCGGAGCAAAACATTTGACTGGAAACCTCTTGGAACATCCCAATAGATCTTTGTCAGTTACTCAAGAGAACAAAACCGAGGAAGCACTCTTATCTTTAAAAGAAGTACTAGGATCGGCTTCAGAATTATTTAAAGTCAAAGAAGATCAATTCGTCTTTTACTCAAATAGATATAACAGAGGCGTCCCATGCAAACTTAATGATGACGGGGACCTTTTTGCAGTCATCACCGACAGACCTGTCAACGTAAGAGGTGACCGATATAAGATTTGGGGAAATGATAGCGTGAGACTGTCGGGCGCGCTCATCTTTCCCGACCATACTGCATCCGTAACAGCACCCTCTTTAGTACCAGCCATTGAGCAGAATCAAAACGGAACTCAACCCGTGAAGTCGCACAAGGGTCTCTACACTGACGTGGATTATACCGAAGAATTAAAAAACAATCTTGCTCAAGCTCGCTCAGGGGAGAAAAGGAGCTTCAAAAAAACTCCTCATTTCATTAACTCCGGTGAAGGAAGAGTACAAGGATTCTATGAACAAGAGCATAAAACTGCGTTTCTCATTGCTGAAAACTTAGTGCCGGAAGCTGCCTCTTCGGTGCTGCTTCACGAAGTCGGTATCCATATGGCTTACGACTCCGAGCTGAAAGAAAAAGTTATCCCTTTAGTAAAAGAGGCTCCGCGTCTATTAGAGGAAGGCTTCAGACAGCGAGATCCGGTCTGTATGGCAGCCGAAATCCGCTTAAAAGATTCCGGGATTACAAAGGATCATCCCAATTATGCGGAAGAGACTGCGGCGTACCTTGTTGAAGAATGTTCTAAACAAAGAAACGCGCTGCCCAAGCTTCAGCGATGGTACAAACAGATGCGCTCGACTGTAAGCGTCTGGCTTGTAGAGCATGGCTTTAAAGATAGTAAAACTCTTACCACTGACGACTTTGTGACTATCGCCAAGGCAAACATTAAGGCCTTAGCAGAACAAAAAGAATTAACCGCTTCTCAGACAAAAAACGAAAAAATCCATTTTTCGCTTAACAAGCAGCATCGAGACACTTTGGAATTAATGCGAAAAGAGTTGCCGAAAGCTGACCCGGCGATGCAAAACCCCAAGCTTTTAGAAAAAGTGCTTCAGGCTGTGGAAGAAAGAATGCTTGAGAGTGAACGGCAGGGAAAAATACTGACGGTCAACTCGGAGTTTTTTAAACGCCAAACCCCAGCCAGCCGCACCCAAACCGAACAAAAAATCCCGGAACAAAACAAAACCAAAGGACTCGAACGTTAAACCGTTCAAGGAGAAATTAAATCATGAGTATCGATAGAGATATTTCCATCCGTCAAAAATTAAAACCTTTCAATCAATTCTTACAGATGGAAGGCGTCACTGAAATTGCTGTTAATCGACCGGGTCAACTTTACTATGAAAGAGAAGGAGTTTGGAATCAAGTCTCGGTTCCGAGCCTAACTTATGACGCGCTGATAGAGCTTGGAATCACCGCAGCCAAATACTCCGGTGACAACGTCAACTTCTCCAAGACGGAACCTATTGTTTCCGTCACACTGCCCGACGGCGAACGAGCTCAATTTATACAACCTCCTGCTTGCTCTCCCGAACTGGTCAGTCTCACGATCAGAAAACCTTCTTTAAAAATTATTTCCGTTGATGATTTTTATCGATCAGGTTTTTTCAATCATATGAGAAAAGCTGAAGAACAAAATCCGAAAGATGAAGAACTACTAGAAATTTACGAACACCTTCAGGAATACGAAGAAGGAGCGAAAAAAAGAGTTGAATTCTTGAGAAAGGCTGTCCGGTACGGAAAGAACATCGTGATAGCCGGAGAAACCGGGAGTGGAAAAACAACCTTCATGAAGGCGTTGATGCAGGACATTCCCAGAGACGAAAGGATCGTCACGATCGAGGACGTTCCGGAACTGGTTCATGGGCTCCCCTATCATGACAACAAGGTATGCCTGTTTTACCCCAGCGAAGCAAAACGTAATTCAAACGTAACGGCTGCCTCTCTGATGCGTTCTTGTCTGCGAATGAAGCCGGATCGAATTCTATTAGCGGAACTTCGAGGGCCCGAAACTTTTGATTTTTTAAACATCTGTCTTTCCGGACACGGCGGCTCGATCACCAGTTGTCATGCAGGCAGCTGTGAGGATGTCTTCAAGTACCTTGCTCTGAAAGTACAGCAAGCTGAAGACGCTAAAACGATGACAACAGAACAAATCAATCGTTACCTCCAAGACGTCATAGATGTGGTTGTCCACATCCATAACGATAAAAAAGGCATCGGACGCCATATCACGGATATTTGGTTTAAGCCGGCCAGGCTCAAATCATAAGGAACCACCAAATGAGTCAGCCTAGAAATAAAAAAATTATCAAGGTTGCCGTCGGAATCATCGGCTGCCTTCTCTTAGCTGTTTTATTCTTTGAGATTTCAGGATTTTTATTCCTCAAGATTTTTCGCCTCCCCCTTGAAATATGCCGTCCTTGGACAATATTTCAATACTGGATGATGTATCGGGACAGCAATAGGAGTTTCATCAAGGCGGCTATCCTCGGCTGTCTGCTTGCTCCTTGGCTGATTACCGCAGCCGTTGCAATCGCTATCAAAATTAAAGCCGGAAAAAGAAGTTTACATGGGGATGCGGCTTTTGCCAGCAACACGGAGGTTCAAAAATACGGGCTTATCAATCCTCCGGACGGATTGGATAAAACCATCTTGGTTGGCAAACATAACGGAAGATACCTTAATTACGGCGGAACAGAGTTTGTTCTTTTAGCCGCCCCGACACGGTCCGGTAAAGGTGTCGGCGTTGTTATTCCGAATTGCCTTAATTACAGCGACAGTCTTGTTATTTTGGACATTAAGGGAGAGAACTTCGATATTACATCCGGATACCGAGCGGCTCACGGTCAGGAAGTTTACCTTTTTGCTCCTTTCGATCCTGAAGGAAAAACTCATCGGTACAACCCATTGGAATACATTAGTTCCAACGAAGTTGATCGCGTCGGAGATATCGACGCCATTGCCACGGCGCTTTATAACTCTGAGTCAAACGGAGATAAATTCTGGAGCGAAAATGCTAAAGATTTGTTCCGCGGATTATGTCTTTACGTATTAGAAACGCCGGGCATTCCTAAAACTTTGGGACAAATTCTCAGGGAGTCATCAGCAGCAGGATTAAAAGACTCATTAACAAAAAAACTTAAGGATGCACAAGACGCCGGCCATCCCTATTCCAACCGTTGTATTGAAGCATTAAACAGAGTTTTTAGTAATTCAGAAAATACTCTGTCAGGCATTGTCAGCACGTTCGGAACACCTCTTCTCGGTTTTGCCAATGCTCGGGTTGATCTTGCCACGAGTGCTAACGATTTCGATCTGAGAGACGTTCGTCGAAAGAAAATGAGCATTTACCTCAAGATCGAGCCGAACAAACTTAAGGAAGCCCGGGTACTGGTCAATTTATTTTTTGATCAGCTGCTTAATTTGAACACTAAGAAACTTCCGGAACAAGACAAAAGCCTCAAGTATCAATGTTTGGTTCTGTTAGATGAGATGACTTCAATCGGCAGAGTCCCGATGATCAGTCAGGCAATCGCGTATATGGCCGGTTACAACATGCGTCTGCTGACGATTATTCAAAGCATAACTCAGTTGGCAAGCGCCTACGGAAAAGACGATGCTGAAACGATTAGGGCCAATCACTCTCTACTCATCATGTATGCCCCCTATCCTACTCAACAATCTTTAGCAAACGAGTACAGTGAGATGCTGGGTACACAAACGGTTAAGTCCAAATCAACCTCTAAAGGAAAAGGTTCAACATCAACCAGTGAATCAGATCAAAGACGCTCTCTTCTGCTCCCTCAGGAAATAAAAGGAATCGGAGATAAAAAGGAAATCGTTGTACTCAATAAAGGCTCGGCAAAACCTATTCTTTGTCAAAAAATCCGCTATTACGAAGACCCGAACTTTGAGTGCAGACAACGCTGGGAAACTCCTTTTGTACCTGTGCAGGACGTTGAAACCTTCACAGCGTCATTAGACGAAAGAGTGAACAAGGTATTGGCCACAGAGCTGACAGAAGAAGACTCAAGAAAAATTGCCGGAGTCAACGAGCTTCCGGAAATTCCAAAAGAACTTGCCGAAACGCCGGATTCAGATTGGAGTAATGAGCAAATCCAAAACTATGTTGAAGCTTCTTTTACCAAAATTGCTGCGAATCGGTTCAATCTTTCTGCTATCCAACACGCTCCTAAGTTAGACCTATCTAAGAATCAACCGCCGGAAAAAATAAACGGTAACACAGACAATGGTGAAACTTCTGAAGATCTGGACAAGACAATCAGCGATTTGTTTGACGGGGTAGATATACCTACTGAAGAACAAGAAAAAGAGCCTGCACAAGAGCCGGAAGATATTTCGTTGCAGCAGCCTTCTTTTGATCCAGCCCCAGTAAACGAAGAACCTTCCTCGAGCCTCGATAAAAAAACGGAAGGGCCGGAAAAGGAAGATGAAAATTTAGAGGCAATTTTCGAGACTCCGACTGATAAACCGCCCGCTTCCACGCCTTCTGCCTCTCCTAAAAAGAAACAGACTTCCCCGTTAAAGGACATTCGAAATTTATACCGTCGTAAGAAAACGCAGACAACTTCCGGCGAATTCAAGCGGCATTTTTCCACCCTCAAATAAGGAGTTAGCTTATGACAAGCAAATATCAAGATTTTTCTGAATCTCTGGTTGTATTGGGCGAACCCAAGTGCACCAGTATTTTTCCTACTAAAGGCCCTCATGCCGGAAAAGAAACGAAAGTTCTGGAAGTCCTAACCTATCATCCAAACTTTGAAAAGAAGGCGGACGGTTCTTTTGAACGAAAAGAACCTGATTTCTACAAGCTTCAGTATTTCGGTGCAACAGCAGAAAATATGGCAAAACTGCTTCAAAAATCAATGCGCCTGGATGTTCGAGGTTCCTTAACAACCGAAAATTTTGAAAAAGACGGAAAGCAGTATGAGAACAAAGTGATCAAGGCAAAAAGCATCGCCTTATGCCTAAATCAACTGGGAATCGAATCCATAAAATTTAGAGCCCCTGAAAAGAAGGCTGGAAAATCCCAGACCCCTGAACTTGATCGTTAACCTCATCTCCGGAGCGCCATGCGGCGCTCCCTTCTTTGATCCATAAAAATGACAATAAAAGTATTCATTGCTGAAAAACCGTCTGTTGCCAAAGCGATCATCAACGAATTGGGGACTGTAAAAAAACTCAATGGCGCGGTGCTTTGCAAAAACAACATTTACGTAACATGGTGCTTCGGGCACCTGTTGGAACAGGCAGAACCGGATGCGTACCTTCCTGGAGACATTCCTGTGGGAAAAAAGGGAAATAAGATTTGGCGTGTTCAAGATCTCCCGATCTTTCCTCAAAAATGGATTCTTCAGCCGAAAAAGGATAAAGGCGTAAAGGCTCAACTCAAAGTCATCAAAGACCTTTTGACAAAAGCCGATATCGTAGTCAATGCGGGAGACCCGGACAGGGAAGGTCAGCTTTTGGTAGACGAAATCTTAGAGCATTTCAAATATAAAAAGACTGTCCAACGCTTTTTAGTATCTGCGCAGGATTCAGCTTCCATCCGAAAGAGCCTTACTAAAATTGAACCGAACAGCAAATATGAAGGCATGAAACTTGCTGCCTTGGGCAGAAGCAGGGCGGATTGGCTTCTTGGAATGAACTTAACAAGAGCGTTGACGCTTAAAAAAGCATTGTCCGGAGAAAGAACTCTGATCGCTGTTGGAAGAGTGCAGACCCCTACTTTATCGCTTGTAGCAAAACGAGACCAAGATATTAGAAACTTTAAGCCCATTCCATTTTTTACCATCAAATGCACAGTCTCAAACGGCAGCACTGATTTTTCTGCCTCGTGGATACCAAAAAACGGACAAAGCGGGTTAGACGAAGAAAGGAGACTGATCGACGGAACGGTCGCAAAGAGTCTCGTCAGCCGCTTCCAGAATCAAAAAACAGCAAAGGTTCTATCTTTTTCCAAAGAAATCAAACAGAAAACTCAGCCAAAAGTATTTTCTTTAGCAGACATTCAGCTCGAGGCCAGCAGCAAATATGGTTTTTCTGCCCAAGAAACCCTGGATACTTGCCAATCGTTATATGAAACTCACAAGTTAGCGAGCTATCCTCGTTCGGATTGCCAGTATTTACCGGAGTCTCAATGGGAAGAATCTAAAACCGTTTTAACCGCAATTGCTAAAACACTTCCCAAGTTTCTTCCGTTAATTAGGCAATGCAATCTTCAGATTAAATCTGCTGTTTGGAATGATAAAAAAATATCTGCACACCACGGAATTATTCCGACCGGCCAAGCCGGAAGCCTTGAAAAGCTCTCTGACAAAGAACAAAAAATCTATGAGCTGCTATGCCTTCGGTATATCTGCCAGTTCTATCCTCCATACAAGTTCTATTCGACCAATGTGTCTCTAGCCGTTGAAAACGAAACTTTCAGCGCTAAAGGAACAACAACTATCAGTCCGGGATGGAAAGCCGTCATAGCACAAGAAAAAAATGAAAAGGAAGAAGAAATTCCTCTCCTTCAAGAAGGACAACAGCTCACTCTTAAAGATGTAAAACTTCAGCAAGAAAAAACGAAAGCTCCTCCGGCCTTTACAGAGGGAACTCTTATTGCTGCAATGGAGAATATTCATAATGCAGTAGAAGACCCCAAAGACAAAAAATTATTAAAAGACGGAGACGGTATCGGCACGCCGGCAACACGTGCAGCCATCATTACCGAGCTCAAGCGAAAGGGGTACCTGGAAACCAAGGGCAAACAAATTCATGCAACAGCTTTAGGTCAGCAACTTCTAACCGTAGTTCCTCCTCTAATCAAAAATCCGGCTCTGACGGCCAGATTTGAAAGAGTCCTAAAGCAAGTTGAGAACAAAGAAGTTCTGCTGGAACAATTTTTGGAAATTCAAAAGAAGTTTATTCGTCAAGAAATTGCTTCACTATTTAAAAAGGAATAATTCATGAGTTCAGCTCTTAAAGAATTATTCCCAACAGTTAAAAGGCGCCCTCGTACTCTCCATGTCGAACGCGGAGAGAGAACTTCTGCATCTTTTCTAAGGGTTCTTTCTTCTAAAGATAAAGCCCGGGGAATAGCGAAACGCCTTCCGGAAGCTTTTGTTCATTTTGGAAGCGGAACCATAAAAAATTATGAGCATTTAAGACGGGCCGTATCGTACATTGCAAGAAACGGAAATATCACGTTAGAGAAAGCTGATAAAAGCCTCCTGGCTGGGAAAGCAGACTACGACAGTGAGCTTTACAAGTGGAAATTAAGCCAAACGATCCCTGATCAGGGCGGCTCTCTAAGTCATGCCAGAAGGCTTATTCTTTCAATGCCTGCGGGTACGCCGGAAGATAAATTCAAAAACGCGTGCAGAAAATGGGCAAACGACACTCTGTCCGGCTATGAATTTGTACTTGGATTTCACACAGCCTCTACAGACCAAAAAACTAACCAGCCTCACTGTCATATTATCGTTAGTACCATCGGAAAGGATGGTAAGCGAATGCATATTGATAACCAAACTCGTGATGCCATGAGGGAGCATTTTGTCGCTTGCCTTAAAGACTTTGGCATCGAGGCGACTGCGACTCGCCGCTGGTCAAGAGGAAAAGTGCTAAAGGGAGTCCCTATTTCTGAAATACATAATGAAAGAAAATTTGCTTCGAGCCAGGAAAGAGCTAAAGCTCATGCTATTGCTCGAAAAAAAGAACGTCTTAGAGCGAAAGATAAGCAAATACAAAGCGTCATCTCTGCCTTCAAAGAAGGAAGGAACATCGCAGACACTCCCGGCATTACAAAAATCAAAAAGAATCGAGAAAAACTCCTTCAGCTTGTTAGCAAAGCCATCGCCGAACTGGAACAAAGCGGAAACTCTGAAGATTTAAAAATAGCAGCAGGCTTAAAGGACTACTACAAAACGCTTGGCCCTGTTGAATCTTTGAGTCAGCAAACTTTACGCGAATTAAGAGAAACCCAAAGGAACAATCAGAAACAAGCGGACCATATCCGGAGGATGCAAGCTATGAAGAAGAGAAAACAAGGACTTGTCCGTTAGTTAGAATTCTCAACCTTACCTGATCTAGTAAAAATTTAACAATATGATTTGACGTTTTCCTATGAACGCACTAGACTTAGCCTAGTTATTTAGAGGCCTAGCTTTAACTAGGAATTAATTTACACACTTAGCAATTTATAGGAATGCCTCGTTGATGGGGCATTTTTTTTTTGGAGAAAACCATGTCAGAACTCAGGAAAACTGAACCGTAACTCCCGTGACATAGTTCTATATTGACTTAAATGTCATGGGAGGCTTAGGTAGATTTAAAAGCTCAAGCATGTCTTGGGCTTTTTTCGTCAGCGGCTCAACAACCCATGTGGACCTTGTTGGCGCTCGAACTGCTCTTACTTTCTTCAGGACAGTCAGCAATTTCTCTACCGAGTTATCGGGAAGCTTCAATTCCTGAGTTTCTCTTCTCTTGGCTTGCACGGTAATGGCCATTCTCAGAGACTGAGCTATCGTATGTACCATCAGCTTGCCCATGTAGGAAGTTTGAGTCGCGTACAGTCGGTTACCTCCGTTGAGGACTTTAAATTGTCTGAACGCAACCTCAACGATGTTTCTGCGTCTATAAATTCTTAAAGCCTCGATCGGATCTTCGAGCCGGTCGCTGCGGATAACAAAGCAGCCGGCAGTGCGCTCCGCTCTTCCGTCTCTTCCCGGCATTCCGCTCCTTGAATGACGCTTGCCGTAGCAAAACCTGCTTTCTAGCCCGCCATTTTCCTTTCGATTGGCGGCTACCCTAAAGGCGAGCAATTTTGCTCACACTAATCCACAGGGAGCCCTTCCCCATGACTCAAGAACCCGACAAGAAGAGCCTTTCGGAGACGACCATCGTTGAAAAGGCTGCATTGGAACTTGTCAAAAGCGACATGAACACCGCCGAAAAGGCACCTCAGCCGTTGCCCGACATTAGAAAACCCGCCCCCGTCAAGGCGGACAACCGCGCAGTGCGCGAGCGCAAGGCCCGTCAGGCCAGCCGCGAAATGTATGCCGACAAGACCGTTCCGCGCATACGCTCCGAACGTCGCTACGGCGGCTCTTCTCACTCCCGAGCCTATTTGAAGCAGGTGCTGTGCCTCTACTCCGACCGTGCGCAGATTTTCTTTGAGAACAACTATGAGCGCGTCAACATGAGCCTCATCGTCAGCACGCTCGTCATCGAGGCTATCGGCGGAACCAAGCTTGCAGAAGAGATTTCACTCCGGCTTGAGAAGGAGTTCCGCGAGCTCGAAACCCAGATGATCGCCTCTATCAAGGAACTTCAGCGCATCGCAACCGTGAAGGGCATCGCCGAAGACCAACAGGTTCCAGCTTATGACCACAAGCGCTTCTATGAGCCTCCGCTTCATACGCCCCACTCTGCGCAGTTCATGACCGTCGTGCAGCTCTTTGACCGATTGATCTCCCGCGCCGAAGGCTGCTGGATCAACCACATCATGAGCGCCCAGACGCGCAAGAACATCGTGCGCTCTTGGGAAAAGAATCTCTCGCAGTTCGTGCAGGATTTGCACCAGATTCGTCTTCAGGCCATCAATCAGGCAAGGAAGACGGGCTTCGGACAACGCGCCGCCGCCATCGAGGCCAAGGTCCGCCGCGAACATGCCGACGAACATCTGGAGAAAACCGACATCGCCACGACCCGGAAGGACAACAAGCCCGAAAATCCCGATGCCCAAACTCAGGCTCCGAAACAGGAAGCTGTCCGCGCAAAGGCTTCGGAAACCGAAGAAGTTGCGCCGGCGCGTCAAGAAGTCGGTTCAGAGGTCGAAGAGCCTGCCCGCGTCGAAGCCACGGCTTAAGCCGGCATTGCTTTCCCTCAATACAAAACCGCAGATCGAAAAACCTATGACTCTCATCGCCAAGCCAACAGCCAAGCATCGAGCTCTTCGTTATCTGGACACGTTGGACAACAAGATCCATGTGGAAATCCACAGGCGGATTTCCTATTACCTGCACGACGAGATTTATCTGGGACATTTCGGTCTGCGAATCGACGGGCAAAATCGCCTAACGCTCCTCAACGCGCAGGATGAGTCATCCACACATTTTGCCGTTCGCTTTCGCCCCAACTCCGCGATCACGCTCTTCTCTCAACTTTCACAACCTGAATCTCTGATCGAGCAATCCGTCGAGCTGATCGCGAACTTGATGCTTCGCATGGCCGCCAGCGTCCTGTCAAACCTTGAACGAAACGGACGCCTGACGCCGCGCTCATTTGTTCTGCAAAGCAAATCGTCGCACCCCATCCACGTACAACCGTCATCGCACCTCGACATCTTCGTCCATAGCGAATCCTACTGGCATCAACTTCCGAATTAAGGAGCGTCTCTTGTCCTCCGACAGCACCGTCATTTGCCTTTATTCCGGGCGTGCCAAGCATCTGGCCAAAGTCTTTGCTGAGTCCTATGCCCAAATTCCCCTTCCGATGAACGAGGGCGCTCATGAACTGTTGGTCAAGGCCCGCATGAACATCGAGCGCAAGATGAAACGGATAGCCGATCTGGTGGCCTCGCATCCAGAAATCTCTGTGAGCTTTGGAGGCAACGCCGTACGGATCGAGCGCACTGGCCTCGCACCGTTTTATGGCGAAAGTCTGACGGTCGTCGAAACCTTCGACAAGGCCATCGCCCTCATTTCATGTGCTTGGCTTCTTCGATTGATTACCACGACCGAGCGCTCCAAAGAGATTCGCTCGCTCGAAGGCATGACCCACCAAACCATTCGGCGAGCCCTGAAACGACTCGTCCAAAACCAATAAATCTCATGCTCGACAAACTCCGCAAGCTCGCCTTCGAACTCGAAGGCGCAATCCTCATTGTTCTGATCGGCATTCAATTCGTCGCCGTTCCCGCAACCTATGCCCTTTGCCTCGCAGCCGCCACCGACTGGACTTGGTACAACCTCATCCCGCGTGTCGTGGGCTATGCGTTCGCCTCTGTCGGTTGGGCCGTGTATTGGCCCCTGCTGAACTTTCTGGAGGGATAGGCCATGCCGTTCAACATCGCCTTCCTGGCTCTGAATGTCGTCGTTCTCATATGGCACTTTGCCATCACGCATCGCTACCGACTGCCGCGAGGCCCGGCATGGCTGCGCCTGCTCATCGCCGTCGGAATCTTCTTCCTTGCGCTACTGGCCTCGACTGAGTTTTTAGACTTCATCACACGTTCGCTTATTCCAGGAGAAGCAGCACACAACACGTGGCGTTTCGTCTACGGAATTCTGCTCTGTTGGCTTGAGCTGGCGATGGCCTTCACCTGCGGCTGTTTTCTCATCGGAAACGGGCGAGTGATCGAACTTCGCATCCGCTCTTGAGGCCCGCTTCCCCTTTTCTCCTATCCAAAACCCTTTCCGGAGTTTTTCCCATGGACAACACCTCCACCACCATCCAAGCCCGTCTTGAGGCCGTGCAGGCCAAGCAAGCCGAATGGCAGCAGGAATTCGATGCCGTACGCGAAGATGCGCGTCAGGAATGCTTGAGACTGTGCAAACTCTTCAACTTCACGACATCCGATCTTGAACTCGAAGCCTCCGGCAAGAAAACGGCCAAGAAGGCCACAAAGCTTCCCCCGAAATTCAAGAACCCCGAAGGCGAGGAAACGTGGACGGGGCGTGGTGGCCACAAGCCACAGTGGTTCGTCGATGCGCTTGAAGCGGGCTACACCGAAGAAGATATGCGCATCAAGTAATCGTCCCAGACGCGTCGATACGCCGCCCTAAAGCACAAGCGGGGTCCCCTTTCGGAGACCCCGTTTCCGTTGGCTAAGAAGCCATTAACGCTTGCTGGAAGCAATCACCCAAGCGACGCAGACGATGGCCACGAGGATGCAAATCCAAGGCCAATCGACGCCTCCGCCGGACATAGCGACATTGAGTACAATATCGCCGTTCCAAGCGAAGTTTGCCTGTGCTAAGGAAGCTCTTCAAAACCCCGCTTCAATTTCGGCTCGCCAGGACTTCTAACTGTCACGCAGGACAAATAGCCGTCACCTCCTTGTTAAAGGGTACTTTTGAAGAGCTTCCCTTAAGTTAGACCTTAGGTACAGAGATATCTTTTGGCAAAGTTTTCCAATTTTCATCAACTGCTTGCAACAGCTTTTTATCGTTCTCGTCAAGATCGAAAGGATCAGTTTCATTTTCAGGAATAAATAATGAAACTAAGTTCTTAGCCTGTTGTTCAGTATGTCGTTTGAACTCATGTCCGATACTGCTAGAAAGGATACTGGTTACCTTGTTAGCATCATATCCATGGAAGACACTACCATTGCTACCCGTAAAGCCTTCAGGCATTTGGCAGGAACAACGAAGGAAGATATGAAGGGTTACTTCATCTAATGCAACAGCATGAGAAGCATGACAAGTTTTAGCTAAAAAGATAGGAATATCAGGTTTTCTCATTACTTCAATCATATTAGAGATGCTGAATTTCCAGTAATACTCATGAAATTTATCTTTCCATTCTTTGTTCGGCTGATAAATACTTGAAATTGAATCAATGAAGAAGTTTTCCATATAAGAAATCCAGAAAACTGTTGCCTCCATATTTATGCAATTGAAGTAAGCTCTATCTGTACGATATTGTGTTGGCAGGAGTTCATTTGCCATTTGCCTAAACTTGTATTTACCTAATGGCTCACCTTTGCTAGTGAATGTTGATGGAATTCCATGGTTTGCAGCAAAACTAGCTACGGCACAACCAAAAATATCAGCCGGAGGTAAATTCTTAGGAGATCGTTGGCCGCCAGTCATAATATTATTGTAGATATTTGAACCAATTTCGGCTGCTTTTTCTAGCTTGTTCTTCTTGTTTATTTTATTTGCTATGACGATTACAACGACTGCTACGACTACGATTAAAATAACTGGATCCATAGTATCTTTATTCTCTTAAGTTAATTAATAGTTAAAGTATGAACATTTAGGTGAGCCTGGCCGGATAGGTAGGGCAGATTTCAGAATGGTGTTCGCAAGTTTCCTCGCTTACGATATTTTGCCAGAAGCAACTTCTCTCGTGCGCCATACGCAAGCGGGGCCTCCTTTCGGAGACCCCGTTTCCGTTCGACAAAAGTCGTTTAACGCTTGCGGGAAGTCATAACCCAAGCAATACAGACGATGGCGGCGAGGGTGCAAACCCAAGGCCAATCGACGCCTCCGCCGAACATGGCGACATTGAGTACAATATCGCCGTTCCAAGCGAAGTTCACCTGTGCTAAACTCCCTAGCAAGGAAATGAATGTTGTGAGCATCCGCATTTCCTTTCAAAGACTCTGCCCAGTGCTACCCGTAACTCCCGTGACATAGTTCTATGTTGACTTAAATGTCATGGGAGGCTTAGGTAGATTTAAAAGCTCAAGCATGTCTTGGGCTTTTTTCGTCAGCGGCTCAACAACCCATGTGGACCTTGTTGGCGCTCGAACTGCTCTTACTTTCTTCAGGACAGTCAGCAATTTCTCTACCGAGTTATCGGGAAGCTTCAATTCCTGAGTTTCTCTTCTCTTGGCTTGCACGGTAATGGCCATTCTCAGAGACTGAGCTATCGTATGTACCATCAGCTTGCCCATGTAGGAAGTTTGAGTCGCGTACAGTCGGTTACCTCCGTTGAGGACTTTAAATTGTCTGAACGCAACCTCAACGATGTTTCTGCGTCTATAAATTCTTAAAGCCTCGATCGGATCTTCGAGCCGGTCGCTGCGGATAACAAAGCAGCCGGCAGTGCGCTCCCAGGATCGGAGTGCCTCAAGGTTCTTCTCCCAGATTTTCTTTTCTTTTCCGTCATGCTCTTCTTTGCGTTCGGTGATGAAGCGGGCAACAAAGTTCCAGTCATCTCGATCTACGACTCGTCCGCTGCGCTTTTTATCCAGGGCTTTGTCGACTTTCTTGAGTAACTGTTTTTGCTGCGATAGAGCAATTTCGGGGAATCGGTAAAGATGCACAAAGCAGGTGCGATCTATCGAACCGCCCTCTGTGTTTTGCTTCCAGTCTTCCTTAATGGTTCTGCAATAAACGTCGTATTCGCTGTTGTAGAAAGCGAGGTCGCAAAGTGCTTCACGGAACTTCGCAAATTTATCTTTCAGGCCTTTTTCTACGATAGGAACGCCGGCGACGAAGCTGACGTCGGTATTAAAAAGACTCTGGAGATTCATTATCGACGAGTAGCCGCGGTCGGTAACCAGAACTGTCTCGTCGAGGTCAAAGCCGTAACTTTTCATCTGGTCCAGAACGGACCTATAGACCGACTTATCGGTGATCGAACCTTCATCTTCTCGGGCATAGCAGACATCTCCGTTCAAGAAATCAACGGCTAGCGTAAGGTTTATTTGCTTGAGTTCGGGATTCTGTTTGGCGTGTCCGTAAGCCGCATCCTCGATTGTCATAGAGAAGGTGCTTATTGCCGTGGAGTCCAGCGCCATATACATTTTTTGCAATGTTGAAGGCGCAGTGGCCGAGCCTTTTTTCTTGGCGTTCTGTGTTAGTTCCTCAAGCCATTTCTGATAATTTGCTTTGGATCGATCAAATCGTAAACGGAAATAATTAACCATATCCCCGTGGTCGACTTGAGCAAGCAATTCGCTGATGCGCTGAGAGCTCAAGGGAGCGCTCACAGGAAGCCAGTTGTCAGGAAGCCAGTCTTCATAGCCGTTCATCGCGCCCCCGTCTAAAAGCTGATAGATAGCTAAAGCCAGGAGGTTGGTTCCCAGTTGTTTTCCAAAGACCGCCTGTAAGTTTTGCAGAATTCGATTCTTGGATGCGAACTGCCAAAGGGCCCAGGTGGCAGCATAAGAAAGATTGTTTGAAGCCCATGAAGTTTCGCGTTGCCCGACTTCTGCTGCAACCTCTTGCTCGGATCTTTCAACGAGGGTGCGATTTTCAAAATAAAGCGTCTTGCCTTCGTACTCAGGATGATTTGATAAGTATTTTTTGCCCAGCTTAACTCTTCCGGTAATTTCATTAAGCGTGCCGACATAAATTCTTTTGGCAATCCTTGACTGTTTCTTCTCCGGATCCCACTCATTTCTATAGCCGTAGACATAGGTGGAATCGCCTTTCCTGAAGGTTGAGAAACAGAAATGGTCGTCGGGTAGAGTTCTTGGTCGAGCCATAATAGTCCTTGTATATAAGTATAGACTATAATAGCAGGAATTACCCTTAGAGTCAATTTCAACTATTTAAATTTACGAAAGATTTTTCTCAAAATGAAAAAATCCCGGAGCTATGTTCTGGGAGTTCGGGACTGAACTTTTTTCTTTTGCGTTCTTCCCCGACTTCAATTTAGCAATCAGCGAGTTGGCCGAACTTGCAGAACCCGAAGCTTGGGATTTTTCTGATGAACCACCGGAACTGAGAAGTAATAAAATACTAAAAAATTACCTTGAGTACACTTTCCGTAAGCTCAAGTCTGACAACCAAATTTCTTTTTATCAAAGTAGACGATACGCTTGTTTCAACACTGGGCTCTATACCAAAGGCTTGGAAAATATTTACGCCTACTTTGAAAAAAATTGGAATGAAGATGCTTTAAGTCCGTATTACTTCAAGGGCTTCTGTAAAGCAAGCAATTTTACTCTGCTGAGAGTCACAGCAGGCGATCTTCCTAAACGAGCCAACTTTTTTCAATACCCAGGTAAATTAGTGTACGACCCTAATGTCCCTCTCGCTCCTGATTATGACCACATTTTGGAAGATAACCTAGAAAGATTTCCAAAAATTTTTGAATGCGAATCTTGGAGCGAAAGACTAAGAAGACTCAAAGGAGCTATTGATGAAGCTCAAAAAAGAGTAGAAGCCAATTACAAAATTGCCGTGCCCCAGTTCTATAACGGGAACATTCAACTTCTGCTTCCTCTAAAATTGACCTCTGGCTCTTCTCTTCCTGATTTAGCGTTAGCTACCTATAGAGAACGCAATACTTATGTTGCTAGAACTTGCTTAACCTTAAAGATGGCTTATTCTAATGCCAGGTTGATAGTACAACCTCAGAGTTCTTGGCTCACAACAAATATTTAACATCTAACACACTTAGGTAACGAGCCCCGGAGCGAAAGCTTTGGGGCTCGAGTAGTTTACGATGTGCCTCAGAAATAAAACAACTTCTTTTTAAGATGACTTTTTGGATTAATTTTTCTAGATTTATCTTTAACTAATTGAATTCATTAGAGTATTATAATACTCTCACTCGACCACAGAATTCCACCCGGATGTTCGAATGGACGTCCGGGTTTCATTTTTTCGAACTTTTCGCAGCCCGCGGAATCGAAATTTTCCGCATTCCTTTCAGTTAAGCAACTTTGGAAGCCAACGTTCTTTTTTTCGGACTCTTCAGCCTTCTGGTCTAGAAATTAGGCTTGATTAAACGGGTGTCGTAAAGAAGTCCACCTCGTAGAAAGCCAGATTGCTAATAAGTAACGTCAAGAGGTTCTCCGCTAATGATCGCGTTGATTACAGCTTTTCTTTCGGCTTCATTTTGTGGGTAGAAGGCACCTCTGCCATGCAGTATGGGATCGCACTTAAATATCTTTGCGTGAATAGCGTAAAGCTCCTCATTCGTAAGCTTACTAAGGTCCTCCCAGTTGAGCCTTTTCTTTAAACGTTTCATTCTTCTATGATCCATAAAAATCAGTCGACGATAATCCCTTTTCTCGCCTTTCTATCACAATAAATATTGTATTTTCTCAACTCTTTATGAGCACGCTCCGGAGCCTCTTTCTTCAGTTTAAGTCCATCACATCCTGGCCCGTTATAGTCGTACCAGTCCGAAGGAAAGGTAGCCGGGACGTGCTCGTAGTATTTTTCTGATTCCGGCGTTAATCCTGTTGAATGGCGTCGACGCACTTCAGCGCCAAATTTCCGCGTTTTTTCGGTAAGTTTCTTCCTTAGCTTTGTCATCTAACACCTCCAAACTTTCCTACTTCTTTCTGCCATAGTTCAAGTACACAATAAGAGGAAAAAGGATCAGGCCTGAGGCAACAATCACTGCCTGATAGCCGAACCAACCTGAAAGTGCTCCGGCCGCAAACGGTCCCAATGCCATGCCGGCATGCCCTGTCAGGAAGTTAAATCCGAAGACTTCTCCCTTTTTATCAGGCGGGCATTCTGTTGAGATGATCGAATTCACCAAAGGAATTAGACCGGCAATCGCAAATCCGGCGATAAACCGCCAAACACCGAATTCAAACGGAGTTCGTCCCAAGACTTGAGCGGAGATTAAAAGACCGGCGAAGAACAAAGAGCACGAAAGTACCTTTAAGAAGCCAAACCTCTGTCCAGCCGCTCCGAGAATCGGAGAAGCAATCATGATCGAAATCGCGCAGACAGAAAATATCGTCCCGGAAAGCATCATGATGTTGTCCATGCTTCCTTGAAGCTGAGCAATGTAAAGCGGCAGGATTGGCTGAGCTGAGAATAAAGACGCGTGAATCACTGCGCAGGCAATCAGCATTTTGAAAATCGCTGGCTGTCGAAGAACACTCCAATCAAACCAATTACGTGAAGTGACTTTAACTGTCCTTGGTTTTTCTTTAATGCAAAAACCGCACCTGACCACATGTCGACTTCCGAAGCCTTCGCTCCGAGTGCCGATGATAAATACACCGGCAAAAACGGCGTAATCATCGTGAACGACATATCCATCAGAAACGCGCTGGCGACTAAGATCGTAAGCGTAACAACCCACGGCACGAGAACCCCTCCTTCTCTTGGCATCTTTAAAGATTATGCGCTCGAAATGGGCGATTTTTAAATTTTTCCGAGAATCGAAAAATTCCTCCGTTATAAATCGGAGAAATAAATATGTTATGGCAGAATAATTGAAATATCTTTGGGTTCTATGCTGATGAAACTTGTCGCTAAATTTGCTGCATCCTTAGCCGTTCTTGGCCTTTCTTTTAATGTTCTTGCTGCAGAACTGAACGTTTACGCCTCCATGCCTGAGAAATACGCCTCTCAGGTCCTTGAACAGTTCACCAAGGAAACGGGTATCAAAGTCAACTTCCTCAGACTTTCTTCCGGCGAAGTTCTCTCCCGCCTCCAGGCAGAGAAAAGTAATCCCCAAGTCGATGTTCTTCTGGGAGGTCCGGCAGATTATCTTGAAGTTGCTAAGAACGAAGGGCTGACAGCACCTTATAAACCTAAAGGCTCTGATTTCATTCCGGCAGAATTTAAGGATCCACAAAATTATTGGACGGGAATCGGCATCATGCCGCTTGCCTTCATCACGAATAACAACTTTCTTAAAAAGAACAACCTGAAGGCTCCGACTTCCTGGCAGGATTTTCTAAAGCCTGAATACAAAGAAGGCCTTATCCTGGCCGATGCTCGAACCTCCGGAACTGCGACAGAACGCCTCTTCTCTTTAGAAAGAGTATTCGGGCGCGAAGGCAGTATCGACTTCCAGAAAAAACTTCACAAGAACGTTCAGATGTACACCAAGAGCGGTGCTTGGCCTGCTTTGCGTGTCGGTGACGGTCTCGCGGCTGCTGCCATGGTTTACTTGCCTGATGCGCTGGATATCGTCCAGCTCGGATATCCGGTCACGATTTCTTATCCGAAAGAAGGCGTTACCTTCGGCATCGAAGTTGTGTCTCTTGTAAAAGGTGCTAAACATCCGAAAGAGGCAAAAGAATTTTTAGACTGGGCCACTTCACCTAAACTGGCCGAATTCCTTATCAAAAATAAGATTAGGTATGTTCCGACCCGTACCGACGTCAAAGTTGACGACCCTGTGCTGGATTTAAAGAATATTCATATGCTTGGCGTCCCGTTGTCTGAGAAAGGCCGGCTACGCGAACAGCTTACAAAAGACTGGATTGATCAGGTCTTACAAGCCAAATAAGGGGCTCCTTGATTTAGAACATCGGCGCTTTCTTCTCTATAGGAGTAAAGAAGCCGCTTTCAATTTAACAATAGGCACTCCATGAAAGTGATCGGTCTGACAGGCGGGATTGGTTCCGGCAAAACAACGGTTTCTGACTTATTTGAGGAATTAGGGATCGAAGTTGTGGATGCAGATGTCGTCTCGCGGCAATTAACCGCGGTAAACGGCGGCGCAATGCCGGATATCGTTAAACACTTCGGGCCTGAAGCAGCCTCTCCCGACAGCTCCATGAATCGAAAATTCATTAGAGAGTTGGTGTTTTCTGACCCTGCGGCTAAAACGGCTCTGGAAAATATCCTTCATCCTTTAATTCGCAAAGAGTGTCAGCGCCAACTCGACGCCTCACAGTCCCCGTACACGATCTTAAGCGTCCCGCTTCTCATTGAAAGCCCCTTTTGGCGTTCGTCCATCGATCGCTTGCTTGTCGTCGAAGCGCCCGAAGCTCTAAGAATCGAGAGAGTAGTTCAAAGAAGTCATCTAACGCCGGAAGCTGTAAAAAAGATTATTTCGACTCAGGCGACGACCGCCCAAAGACTGGATGCTGCGGACGATGTCATTGAAAATGTCGGTACCTGTGAGATGCTGAAGGCCTCAGTACTAAAACTTCATTCGTTGTACCTTGCACTGACCAAAGAAAACTGAGTTTCTTCCCATTCCGACGCATATAACTTATTGTCTCGCAGTGAGAGATACAACAGCTTATTTTCTTAGTCTTAACGTTCCCATTGTGTACAATCGTATAGGAGAATCCCCTGATGTTTTTGCGTTATTTCTGAGAGATTTTTCGATAGCCGTACGCCTTCGGCGGTAATCATTTCCATTACCGGCCGTTAAGGGGAAAATATAAAATTATTCTAGGAACGCGAGAGATTGGAATGACCGAAACCTTATTACGATATGAGTTTCCCTCCAACGAAAAACTTCGTACTTTTTTGAGACTAGCTGACCTTTTTAAACAGCTGTCGTGGTTTGCTCAGCAAGATAATGCGAATGATCACCGAGCAGCCATCATCAAGTACTTTGAAATTCAAGAGGTCACAACCCGCGGAGATCAAAAAAATGACCTCCTGCACGAACTTGCTCGCTTCCGGTCCTGCTTGGAACCTCTCGCAAATAATGACAACGTTGACCAGGAATCCTTAAAAGAAACCTTGGACAAACTCCAAGCCAGCAGAGCCGAATTAAGCTGCGTGGGCGTCAGAATCTCCCATCTCTCCAGCCAGAACGAATTCCTTAAAACAGTCGGACAGCGCTCAGGCATTCCTGCCGGAACCTGTGAATTCGACGTCCCTGTTTACCACCATTGGCTTCACCTTTCGCCTGAAGAACGCAAGCACTATCTCAATGAGTGGATAAAGCCCCTGCTCCCCTACAGCAACGCCATCGATTTGATTTTGAATCTGCTGCGCGGCACAGCTGAGTTAAATGACGTGGAAGCGATCAAAGGCTCTTACCAGAAAGACCTTCAGGGCAAAACGTTTACACTGCTCCAAGTATTTGTGGATCCTAAACTGAATATGATTCCGAAGATCTCCGCGAACCGTTATCTCCTTTCGGTTCGTTTCTCCGGCGCCAATTTCGGCAGCGGTCCGATCGCGGAAATTCCCGAGGTGATGCCTTTCCGCCTCGGTTTATGCAATATGTAGTAAAAATGTCAATTAAAGTTAAATGCCCGACCTGCGGGCGTGAATGTGAATACTCAGACAAGAACCCGTATCGTCCTTTCTGCTGCGAACGTTGCCGCTTAATCGATCTCGGCGCGTGGGCAGAAGGGAAATATTCCATCAAAGATAAACCGATGGAAGGCGACGACGATCTTGATATCTCTGCCGATGCACTCGCCACCGGCAAACTCGCCGCACATAAAGCTGACCTAGAGAAGTAGAACTACTTTCTCGCCGTCACCTGCGCTAGTACCGGTTCCGTCGCCGGCAAAATCGGATGCGGTAAGTCCTCTAAGGTACAGAATCGATATGTCTGTCCTTCGAGACATTTCAGCTCTTCAGGATTCAAACGGCAATGCAGGAAATGCAAATGCACGGTGGCATGAGGATACGTGAACACCGTTGAATAAACCCCTCGGCAATCAGTTACCTGAACGCCGAGTTCTTCTTTCATTTCACGGACAAGCGCTTCCTCAAGAGTTTCTCCGGCTTCGACTTTGCCGCCCGGAAATTCCCAGTAGCCCGCATAGACTTTTCCTTCGGGACGCGAAGTCATCAGAAAACGTCCGTCTTTATCAAAAGCCACGGCAACAACCACTTCGGTCGGTTTAGTTGTCATGCTCAGTCTCCAAATGCATTCTTCCTGCCCAGTCGCGTGCAAACTGGTAAGCCACACGGCCGGAACGAGAACCGCGCTGCAGTGCAAACTGCAATGCTTCGGTTTGCCATCTGTCAGAGATTTCTCCGCCGAAATGTTTTGTCCAGCCTTCGGCGACCGCTAAATATTCTTTTTGAGAGAACGGGTAGAAGCTCAACCAAAGACCGAAACGCTCGGATAACGACATCTTTTCTTCGATCGTCTCAGCCGGATGGAGTTCGCCGTCTTCGTCCATGCTGCTGGCAAGGTTGTCCTGCATTTTCTCCGGCATTAAGTGACGACGATTGGATGTTGCGTACACCAGCAGATTGTCTCCGGTCGAAGCCACGGAGCCGTCCAAAATCGCTTTCAGTGCTTTGTATCCGCCTTCTCCGAATTCAAAAGACAAATCATCGCAGAAGACAATAAATTTTTCGGGTCGTTCGGCGATGCGCTGAGCAATGTCGATCAGATCCTTTAAATCTTCTTTGTCCACTTCAATGAGACGCAGTCCTTGATCTGCAAACTGCTTCAAACACGCACGGATAAGAGAGGATTTTCCGGTGCCTCGCGCACCGGTTAAAAGAACATTATTTGCGGGCAAACCTCGAACAAACTGCTCCGTGTTTCTGAGCAACGCGGCTTTCTGCTGATCCGCATTCTTAATCGAATCCGGATCTACGAGTGCGACTCGATGAATCGGCTCGAGGACGCCGTAGGACATGCCCAAGTATTGTTTGCGGCGCCACCGAAAAGCCGCTGCGCTCCAATCTACTTCATCCTCGGTCTTGGGAAGAAGAATTTCCAGTCGATCGAGAAGACGTTCCAGTTTTTGTTCGAGTTTTGCGTCTGCCATCTCTGTATTTAGCTTCTGTAATCTGCGTTGATCGAAACGTAATCGTGAGAAAGGTCTGTGGTCCAAACAGTTTCGCAGGCATCTCCACGGCCGAGGCTGATACGAACGGTAATTTCATCCTGGCTCATCACAGCAACGCCCTGCTCCTCCATATATTCAGGAGCACGGCCGCCGTTCTTGGCGACTAAAACGTCGTCCAGCCAAAGAGAAACTTTCGTTGCGTCCAAATCCGGAATCTTTGAGTTGCCGACCGCGGCCAGAATTCGGCCAAGGTTAGGGTCGGAAGCAAAGAAGGCTGTCTTAACCAACGGAGAATGAGCGACGGCGTAGGCAACTTTGAGGGCTTCCGCTTCGTTTTTCGCATCTTCCACCGTAATAGTAATGAACTTCGTTGCGCCTTCTCCGTCTCGGACCATCGCTTGAGAAAGCTTTTGTCCGACTTCGATTAAAGAATCCAGCAAATCATCAAAGCGCGGGTCGTCCATACTTTCGATCGGGCGAGCATTGCTGCATCCGGTAGAAATCAAAACGAACGAGTCGTTCGTGGACGTGTCCCCGTCGACGGTAATACGGTTATAAGAAGCATCGGCCACCATCTTGACGACTTTGCCGATTAGGTCCTGACCGATGGCAACATCGGTCGCAATGAAGCCCAGCATCGTTGCCATGTGCGGCTCGATCATGCCGGAACCTTTGCTGATACCGGTGATCGTGATTTCCTCGTCATCCAGCATGACACGCTGGGAAACGCATTTGGGAACGGTGTCCGTTGTCATGATGGCTTCGGCCGCTGCGATCCAATTGGTTCTCGACAAATGCTTAGCGGCTTCTTCCACGCCTTTAAGCAGACGGTTCATGGGGAGCGGTTCCATGATGACACCGGTCGAGAATGGCAGAACCTGCATCGGAGAGCAGTCGAAGATATCCGCAACCTTTCTGCAGGTTTCCTGAGCGTCTTGGAGACCTTGTTCGCCGGTACCTGCGTTTGCTATGCCGGTGTTGACGACTAATGCTCTGATGTTATTCGTTTCAGCTAAGTGAGTCCTGCAAACCTGAACAGGCGCTGCCGCGAAGCGATTAGAAGTAAACACGCCTGCGACGCGGGATCCTAATGCCAACTCAACCACCAGAACGTCATTGCGGTTGGGTTTACGGATATTGGCTGCCGCAACGCCGAGGACAACTCCGGGAACCGAGTAAATCTCAGACGGTTCGGGCGGGAAGAGATTGACTGCCATATTGCTTTTCCTTTTTTCTCAAAAATTTTTTGATTTAATTTTTCGATTTTAGAGCACGAATGTCGGCCAAAAGAAAACGGCTCAAGGTGTTTTCACCGAGAGCCGTCTTTCCATTAATTCAGATTAACGAAGTTTGCCGTGGCAGTCTTTGAATTTCTTGCCGCTGCCGCAGGGGCAGGGATCATTACGTCCGACATGCGCAAACGGATCTTCTTCCTGAGGAAGGGCTTCTTGCTGAGCGGGAGCCTGAGCTTCCTGCTGAGCCGCTGCGACTTCTTCAGGTTCCGGCTGACGAATCTGAACATTCATCAGAACGCGGGTGACGTCGGCACCGACAGTTTCAAGCAAGTTGGCAAACAGTTCAAAAGCTTCGCGCTTGTATTCCTGTTTCGGCTGTTTCTGAGCATAGCCGCGGAGATAGATGCCCTGACGGAGCATATCGAGCTGGCTGAGGTGCTCTCTCCAGCGCTGATCCAGGAACTGAAGCAGAACGTTGCGTTCAAACTGTGCAAAAGCTTCGTGACCGACCAAGGCGACTTTTTCGTCGTAAACCTTGTTGGTGGCTGCAAGCAGCATATCCAGAAGTTCCTGGTCGTCGGAGCTTTCGGATTTTTCCAGTGTAGCCTTGAGCGGAACATCCAGATTCCACTGTTCTTTCAGTTCTTTTTCTAAGCCTTCAAGATCCCACTGTTCTTCGACGGTATCTGCCGGAACATAGTGGCGGAACAGACTGGTGAAATATCCGTCGCGAAGTTCCTTCACAGGACCGGACACATCTTTGTTTTCCAGGATTTCGTTACGCAGAGCGTAGATTTCTTTTCTCTGATCGTTTGCCACGTCATCGTATTCAAGCAGTTGCTTACGAATATCGAAGTTGCGGGATTCGACCTTACGCTGAGCGGTTTCAATAGAACGGGAGACAATGCCTGCTTCAATGGCTTCACCTTCAGGGAGACGCAGCTTGTTCATCAAAGCCTGCATCTTTTCGCCGGCGAAAATTCTGAGCAACGGGTCTTCCATGGACAGGTAGAAGCGGGAAGAACCCGGGTCACCCTGACGGCCGGAACGTCCGCGCAGCTGGTTGTCGATACGGCGGGATTCGTGGCGCTCGGTGCCGAGCACGTACAGACCGCCGAGCTTGACGACTTCCTCATGCTCGTCCTTGACCTGGTCCTTGATTTCGGCCAAAGTGCCCGGCCAACGCTTCTCGTACTCGTCCGGAGTGTCATCCGGAGAATAGCCTTCGGACTTGAGCTCCGCATCGGCGAGGAACTCGACGTTGCCGCCGAGCATGATATCGGTACCACGGCCTGCCATGTTGGTGGCCACGGTGACGGCGCCCTTACGGCCTGCGACGGCCACAACGGCGGCTTCCTTGTCATGCTGCTTCGCGTTCAGCACCTGGTGAGGAATCTTGGCCACGTCAAGCAGAGAGGACACGACTTCGGAGGATTCCACGGATGCGGTACCCAGCAGGACCGGCTGGCCCTTCTTGTGGCGCTTGGCCACATCACGGACGATGGCGGCGAGCTTTTCCTTCTTGGTACGGAAGATCAGATCGTCCTTATCCTCGCGGATCATCGGCTTGTTGGTCGGAATCGGCAGCACGCCCAGCTTGTAGGTGCCCATGAATTCGGCGGCTTCGGTCTCTGCGGTACCGGTCATGCCTGCCAGCTTGTCGTACATGCGGAAGTAGTTCTGCAGGGTGATGGTGGCGAAGGTCTGGTTTTCGGCCTTGACCTCCACGCCTTCCTTGGCTTCGATGGCTTGGTGCAGACCCTCGTTGTAACGGCGGCCCGGCAGGATACGGCCGGTGTGCTCGTCGACGATGAGCACTTCGCCGCCGGTCACGACGTAGTCGCGGTCACGCAGGAACAGCTCCTTGGCCTTGATGGCGTTGTTCAGATAGCCGATCAATGCGGTGTTGTTCGGTTCGTACAGGTTGTCGATGCCGAGATAGTCCTCGACCTTGGTGATGCCCGGATCAAGGATGCCGACGACCTTCTTCTTCTCGTCGACCTCATAGTCCTCGTCACGGTTGAGCTTCAGAACCAGGCGCGCGAACTGGCGGTACCAGCGGGTCACGTCGCCCTCGGCCGGACCGGAGATGATCAACGGGGTACGAGCCTCATCGATAAGAATGGAATCGACCTCATCGACGATGGCGTAGTGGTGGCCACGCTGTACGAGATCGGACTTCTCCCACGCCATGTTGTCGCGCAGGTAATCGAAGCCGAATTCGTTGTTGGTGCCGTAGGTGATGTCGGCGTTATACTGCTTGCGACGCTCCGGCGGCTTCTGGTTGGTGATGATGCAGCCGGTGCTCATGCCGAGGAAGCGGTAGACACGGCCCATCAGCTCGGCCTGGTAGCTGGCCAGATAGTCGTTGACGGTGACGACGTGGACGCCCTGACCGTCGAGTGCGTTCAGGTAGGCCGGCAGCGTGGCCACAAGGGTCTTGCCTTCACCGGTCTTCATTTCGGCGATGTTGCCCCAGTGCAGAGCGGCGCCGCCCATGAGCTGCACGTCGAAGTGGCGCAGTCCCAAGGTTCGCTTGGAAGCTTCACGCACGGTGGCGAAGGCTTCCGGCATGAGCTTGTCAAGGGACTCGCCGTTTTCGATACGCTGCTTGAACTTGGCGGTCTGGCCCTTGAGCTCCTCGTCGTCAAGCGCCGCGATCTCGTCCTCCAAGGCGTTCGTCGCTTTGGCCACGTTCTCAAGCTTCTTGATCTGTCGGCCTTCACCCATGCGTAGGGCTTTGTCAACGATATCTACCACAATCACTCCCTTTGTGTATGGTGACTTTCCTCGATTGAGGATAGTCGCTTTCTCGCGATTTCCGAAAAGCTCCGTCCATTTTACGTAAGTTTTGACGTATCTTGTTTTTCGCATAAGAAAAGAGGCCCGCATGTATGACATGCGAGCCTCTTATCGTTCAGTTTTCAGCCATTAGCCATTACTTCTTGGCCACATTCTCCGGAGTGTCGATTTCGAAGACGCCGTAGCTCCAACCGTGACGGTGGTAGACGACGGACGGACGACCGGTTTCCTTGTTGACGAACAGGAAGAAGTCGTGACCGATCAGCTCCATCTCGTACAGGGCCTCGTCAATGGTCATCGGCTCGGCGATGTGCAGCTTGCGGCGGATGACGATTGGGGTGTCGCCGACCTGGACCTCGACGGATTCGCCAGGGCCGAGATCAGCGGAAACGGCGTCGGCCGGGCTATTGTTCGGCGCTTCCGGCTCCGGCTCCTCGACGACGACCGGCTCGACCGGGCCCAGATCGACCGGGACCGGATCGGTGTAGCCACGACGATGGTCCTTGCGGCGGTCGCGGGTACGGCGCAGACGAAGCGTCAGCTTGTCGAGAGCCAAATCGAGCGCGCTGAACTCGTCGGCGCTGGAGGCTTCGGCACGCACCACGGTACGACCTGCGATGACGGTGATCTCAACGCGCTTGGCGGTGTCGGCCTGACGCGGATTGCCCTCGTGGGACAGCACAATCTGGACACGCTGCGCATCCGGGGCGATAGCGGTCACACGATTCATCTTGCTTTCGACAACGTCACGGAACCTTTGCTTGATCTGCGTATGACGTCCGGTAACGACGATTTCCATGTGGACCTCCCTAGACTCAAGCGGTGTTAACCGCTATATACAGACCAACCAGCTGCATCGCTGCTTGGTAGTCATCATTGTATCCATAAGATTGGTGATTTGCTGGAAAACTCCCCGAGAAAACAAAAGTTTTTTTACGCTTTGCTTTCGACGATTCTCTTGCTATAGTTGTGCGTTTGAGACCTCTTGATGGCCGCGACCGATTTTGTCGGTTGAGGAACTTCCGGGCTCCATAGAGCACGATGGCGGATAACGTCCGCCCAGGGCGACCTGAGAGATAGCGCAGCAGAGAATAGACCGCCTTACCGGTTTCGGCCGGTGGGTAAGGGTGAAACGGCGGTGTAAGAGACCACCGGGCCGCTGGTGACAGTTGGCCGCATGGCAAGCCTCATCGGGAGCAAGGCCAAGCAGAAGGCGTTCGAGGACTGCTCGTCCGAAGCCTTCGGGTAGGCTGCTAGAGCCTGACGGCAACGCCAGGTCGAGATGGATGGCCATCCGTGCCGTTGGCACGACAGAACCCGGGGTATAAGAGGTCTCACTCTCCACTCTTTATGTTTTGAGGATTTCTTTACACCAGCCTCTTTATGAAACTGACGTCACGCCCTTGGTCAACGGTCGCCGTCAATCAAACAGTTCCTGTGCGATTTGGCGCAGAATCTCAGGATTATGGCCTTTTCTGCCGCCCGCGCTCCAGAAGCGGCGCCTACGTGCATCGCGTTCCAGACCGGCGGTTTTTCTCGCGGTTCTACGGCCTAATTCCCATGCGGCTTCAGTAAACACGCCGTAGGATTCCGCCTCATCACAAACCTGTTGGGCCAGCCTACGGTCGACGCCTTTCCGTGTAAGCTCAGCGACCGCGCCCCTACATCCCATAAGACGGGTCGCACAGTAGCGTACCGCGGATTGCGCGTAGGCTTCATCGTCAATCAGTTGAACCCTTGTCAGTCTTTCGATGACGTCGTCAACCACTTCAGAGGTATAGCCCTTACCAATCAGGCGCTCACGCAGTGCGCCGGAAGGTCGAGGCGCAGCGTCCAGCAATCGCAATGCGGCTTCCCTGCATGCGTCAAGATCATTTGGATCCTTTGCGGCAGTAGAATCGCCGTTCCCGACACGCCCAGCGTGTCGCGCGTGTCGTGGCGTTTTCGTCGCATTTGCGCTTCCAGCGAACAAACTGGAACGGTCAGGTTTCGTTCGACGGTTCCACCTCTGAACGTTCGTGCGTTCTGGATCCTCTGAAGAAAGGGCAAGGCCCCCAGTATCGGCCGACGCCGGCTGAAGGCCCTGTTCCTTAAGGAAACGTTCGGCGCTGATCATATGTCAGGCTTTGGCGGCTTTTGAAGTTTTAGACGTCTTACCATCATCCGGCGCGCCCGCGGCGTCCTCCGCCCCATCGTCCTCGGCGAACTGGTCGGTAGGTTTGATCAGACCGAATGCCGCCTTGACCTTGTTCTCGATTTCCTCTGTGAGTTCCGGATTGTCCTTGAGGAACTGACGCACGTTTTCGCGTCCTTGCCCCAGCTGGTCGCCCTCATAGGTGAACCACGAGCCAGACTTTTTGACGACGTTGGCCTGCAACGCCATATCAAGCACGGAACCTTCCTTGGAGATGCCCTCGCCGTACAGCACATCGAATTCGGCGGTCTTGAACGGCGGAGCCATCTTGTTCTTAACAACCTTGACCTTGGTACGGTTGCCGACAGCCTCATCACCGTTCTTAATGGTCTGGATACGGCGGATGTCCATACGTACGGACGCGTAGAACTTCAATGCCTTGCCGCCGGTGGTGGTCTCCGGATTACCGAAGAACACGCCAATTTTCTCACGCAACTGGTTGATGAAGATGGCGGTGGTACCGGCTTGCGCCAGCGCACCGGTCATCTTACGCAACGCCTGACTCATCAGGCGCGCCTGCAGACCGACATGGCTGTCTCCCATCTCGCCTTCGATTTCCGCTTTCGGCACCAAGGCCGCGACGGAATCGATAACAATCACGTCAAGCGCGCCGGAACGAATCAGCATGTCGGCGATTTCCAATGCCTGCTCGCCATTGTCCGGCTGAGAGACGATCAACGAATCGGTGTCGACGCCCAGCTTACGGGCATAGACCGGATCGAGCGCATGCTCGGCATCGATGAATGCGGCCACACCGCCGGCCTTCTGGGCATTGGCCACCACATGCAGCGCCAATGTGGTCTTACCAGAGGATTCCGGTCCGTAAATCTCCACAATACGGCCTTTAGGCAGGCCGCCGATGCCTAATGCCATATCCAAAGCCAAGGATCCGGTCGGAATGACCTCGACATCCTGTTCCGGGCGGTCGCCAAGTCTCATGGCCGATCCCTTGCCGAAGCTTTTCTCGACCTGCGCGAGCGCTGTGTCGAGCGCGGCCTGACGGCGCGGATCGATTCCATTCGCGGACTTGTTCTGTGCGGCGTTCTTTGCCGCGCTCGTCTGTGCCATGACTACTCCTTGTTGTTGACCGAGACGAATGAATGGATTCACCGTAAAACCGCATCATCCATCTACGCAAGTTCAATCGGCCATTGTGGTCGAAGAACATGCATTTCGACACGCCGAAGACCGCTTTCCCTTGAAATTCCAGCATTCTGAAACTTCGCGGCGAGCCGTTGACGACCTGCCCAATCCGTGCTTCTGTGGATAACTATACCCCATTATCCGAACATCTGTTCGAAATCGGTGTTTTGCGATAGCCGAACTCCGCCTAACGCACCGGCATTGGTGGCGCGTTATGGTCCTTTCCCCAACGTTTGGAGTCAGGAATGTTCATCTGGTCGCACAGAACGTTCCATACCACGCGGGGCTCCTCCCCCATTTCAAGCGCTTCGACGGCTGTCAGACCGTTCAATCGATCAAGCACTTGGTCGCGTGCGAGCGCGCGGCCATAGCTACGGCCGAGTACCTCTTCAAGCAACTGCCAAAATTCACGTTCCTGCACGCGCCCAAGTGTACACAGCAAGCGCAACCAAAAGAAAACGCCCGACGGAACAAGCCGCCGGGCGTTAGACGTCCAACAGGAATCAGATTGCGACGGAATCGAGATAATCGGCGACCATGCGCAGCATCTGCGCCGTGGAGACGCCCAACGATTGCGCAATCGAGCTCAGCAGCTCGGAGCTGGCCTCTTTTTGGCCACGCTCCACTTCGGAGAGGTAGCCCAACGACACTCCGGCCTTTTCGCTCACCTCACGCAACGTTTTGTGGTCATGGGTGCGCAGATCGCGCAGTACATGGCCGATGGCCTCGCGAAGCGATACCTCTCTGGGTTCGTCGGTGGTTTCCGTGGCTGCCGACATGGATCGTGCGGAAACGCGTTCCGCGTCTTCCTCCCGCCATATGCGGGTCAATGCGGCCTGGCGCTCGTCTTTGGCCTTTTTGGCCGCGCGGGCACGCAGCACCTGCTGCTGGGCGAACATCACCGCGCGGCGCTGGGCTGGGGTGAGTTCCCTGACGCGGGCGTTGCCGCTTTGCACCGTGGGAACCATCGCCTTGAGTTCCATCTGTTCCTTGGTGAGTGTCATCGTGTCCATGCCGCCAGCCCCTTTCGCTTTTCATACGTACGTCCACTATGGTCAACACCCATATTCGTGGATTATTCCTGTGAAAGTGCTGAAAGAGTCCTCAGTTTTTCCAGAATACATTGCACGGTTTCGTGCCGCACGGCTTTCCGATCACCCTTCAGACGCAGCTCATAAGCAGCTGTTTGACGCGCACGAATGCCATTGAAGCCACAGGGCAGGGAGCAGCCGATGTACACCAGGCCGGCAGGTTTGTCACCATCCGGTCCTGGCCCTGCAACACCGGTAGTGGCCAAGCCGATGACACAGTCTCCATCCTCGGTCTGTCGGTATAGTTGCGCGGTTCCCGCAGCCATCTGCCGCGCCACTTCGGGGTGGACCGCCCCTTCTCGGGCCAGCAGGTCGGCATTCACGCCGAGAATCTTCGCTTTGGCGCGAATGTCGTAGGTCACCGCCGAGCCGAGGAACACTTTCGATGCGCCTGGTATGCGTACGAAGGCGTCGGCGAGTAGACCTCCCGTCAGTGATTCGGCGGCGGCGATTTTGAAATGGTTGGCTTCGCAATAGCGTAAAACGGCTGCGGCCAGCTCATCGCATTGCGATTGGCTGGCCGCGGTCGACGAATTTTCGGATTCGCTCATCGGGATTTACTTGGTTTCCTTTTCGGATTTTGCGGTCTTCTTACGTCCGCCGAACGTGTTGACGAGGTATTCGCCGCCCGAATACAGGCATAGAATCAACGCCAGGTAAATCAGGGCGTACGTGATCGTGTAATAAACGGTCATCCACAGCGGAGTGGTGTTCATGCCATCAGCGAGGCTCCACATCGGCAGCATGAGCATGGCAAGGCCGATGCACTGGCACAGGGTCTTGTACTTGCCGGCTTGGGATGCGGCGATGACCTTGCCGCCGGTGTCGATGACGAAGAAACGCATGATGGTGATGCCGATCTCACGGATGAGGAACAGCGCGGTCACGACCCAGCCGAGCACTGCGTTGCCGAATTCGTTGAAGATGGCGGCGACGATCAGCGTGCCGCAGGTGAGCAGCTTATCTGCGATTGGGTCCATGAGCTTGCCCAGTTCGGTGACCTGATTATATTTGCGGGCCATCCAACCGTCGAGCTTATCGGTGCAGGCGGCGATGATGAAGATAATCGCCGCCACCCAGCGCATAGTCGTGTTTTTGGTACCCCATGCGCCTGCCATGACGTACAACGCCAGGAAGATGACGACCAGGACGATACGAGAGAAAGTGACGATGTTCGGCGGGGCGTTCCACCCGTCAAGCAGGGACGATTTGCGTTCTTCTTGCTTTTCCATACCGTTCACGTTACCCCGATACCACTACTTGGCGCAATGCGTGCGGTTGTCGCGTTCCATCATCGCGTGTCCGCAGCGTCGGCCGGCTGGGTAGAACCTGCGGTAAGCGATGAGGTTTCGCCCTTGATGAAGGCGAGCACCTGCGGCAGGTCCTGCGGCTGGACGAGCACTTCGCGGGCCTTCGAGCCTTCGGTCGGACCGACCACACCACGCGATTCAAGCAGATCCATGAGTCGGCCGGCTTTGGCGAATCCGACACGCAGTTTGCGCTGCAGCATGGAGGTTGAGCCGAACTGCGTGCTGACCACCAGTTCCGCCGCCTGCAACAGCACGTCCATGTCGTTGCCGATGTCCTCATCCGGCTCGATGGCCTTCTTTTCGGCCTCCTTGGCCATCTCCTCGATATCCTCGCGATAATGCGGCTTGCGCTGGGTTCGCACGAACTCCACCGCGCGACGGATTTCGGACTCGTCGACCCATGCGCCCTGCACGCGGATCGGCTTGGCCTGGCCCATCGGCAGGAACAACGCGTCACCTTGGCCGATCAGCGTTTCCGCACCGGTGGCGTCGAGGATGACTCGCGAATCGGTGGCGGATGAGGTGGCAAAAGCAAGTCGGGACGGGATGTTGGCCTTGATCAAGCCCGTGACCACGTCAACGGACGGGCGCTGCGTGGCGAGCACCAGATGCACGCCGGCGGCTCGCGCGAGCTGCGTGATGCGCTGGATGGAGCTCTCCACGTCGTTCTTGGCCACCATCATAAGGTCGGCCATTTCATCGACGACCACGAGGATATACGGGTATGGTGCGACCTTGCGTTTGGAGCCTGCGGGCGCATGCACCTTGCCAGCGCGCACGGCAGCGTTGAAGTCCTTGATGTGGCGGAATCCGAAGAATTCGAGGTCGCTGTATCGTGCGTCCATCTCCTTGACCACCCATTCCAAAGCCTGTGCGGCCTTCTTCGGATCGGTGATGATCGGGGTGAGCAAATGTGGAATGCCCGCATAGGCGGACAGTTCGACTCGTTTAGGATCGACCATGATCATGCGGACCTGGTCAGGCGTGGCGCGCATGATCACGGAGGTGAGCATGGAGTTGATGAAGCTCGACTTGCCGGAGCCGGTGGCGCCAGCCACCAACAGGTGGGGCATCTTGGTCAGGTCGGCGGTCACGAAATGGCCTTCCACATCCTTGCCGACGCCGGTGAGCATCGGATTCGGATCGTTCCGGGCCTTGTCGGAGCGCAGCACGTCGCCCAGCACCACGGTTTCGCGATCGGAGTTCGGAATTTCGATGCCGATGGCGGATTTGCCTTCGATCACCGACAGGATGCGCACGTCGGAGCTGGCCACCGCGTAGGCGATGTTCTTCTGCAGGTTGGTGACCTTCTCGACCTTGACGCCAGGGCCAAGCTCCACCTCATACATGGTGACGGATGGTCCGCGCAGGAAGCCGATGACCTTCGCATCGACGTTGAACTGTTGGAAGGTACCGGTCAGCGCGCGGATCACACGATCGTTCTCCGGAGTGTGCGCGGCGTGCGGCGCGCCCTTCTTCAGAATGTTGAGGTCAGGCAGATGATACGGTCCCTCGGGAATGCCATCCGCCGCTTCCCCGTCAACGGCAGCAGCCGGCATATCGTCAAGGACCTCGCCGGTCGCGGCATCCACCATGACTTCCTTGCCGCTGGAGGTGCCGTCCTCGTCGATGACGGCCCATGGGTCGCTTGGAGCGACGCCAACCGGCTTGATTTCGCTGGACGGCACCGGCTCGGCGACGCTGGGCATGGTGCCGCTCGCGGTGCCGATCGGCGCGGACGAGGAGGAGCGTCCGCGACCGTTCTGTGGCATGGCCGTGGTGCCGGACGGTGCAGCGGCGGAATAATCATCTGAATCATAATCATCGGCACGATAATCGTCCGAAGAAATGCTGCGTGGCGAATCGACCTGTTGGTACGGCTCGTCGACGATGGTTTCTGCGGTCTGTCCGTGCCGTTCGGCGGCATTAAGAAACGCTTCGTCGCCGGCGTAATGGTCAAGGTCGCCATCATCGACGTTCTTGCTCTTATGGGATGCGAAGCGTTGCTTCATACGCGTAAGGAAGCCCGGCCTATCGTCGTTTTCTCCATCCGCATCGGTGCCGTCGTGGGCGGGAACGCCTTCGGCGAAGGCGAGTGTCGTGTCCCCAACGCGTACTTCGTTCGGGAACTGTTCGGCCTCATCGTCAATGTCATCACGGTTTTTCGGCGTTCCAACAAACTTGGCCGCCAGAGCCTTCGCCTTGTCCGGTATCTGCGTGACCCGGGTATGGGTGATCAACAGCAACGAAAACAGGATGACGACTACGAAAATCGCAATGGAAAAGCCTTTGGAAAGCCCCCACGCCAACGGACAGCCAAGCACATAGCCAAGCAGGCCGCCTGCCCGTTGCAGCAAAGACATATCGAACTTCTGGGAGTCGGAGGCAATCGCCGCGTCAAGAATAGAGCAGACGGACCAGAGGATCATGAACCATCCGAGGGCCATATGGAGGTTCTCATCCTTGTTTTGCGTCTTGCGCATCAGACTGAACACCACAAGCGCCAGGAATACCGGCAGAATCACGCTGGTCAATCCGAACAGTCCGGAGGCCATGGCATGTAGGACCTGTCCGAAAGCGCCCTGGACACGGAACCATTCGGATGCGCAGAACAGCACCGCGAGAATGGCCATGATGAAACATGCGATGTCGCGGCGATATTTACGCAGTATGCCGGCGATCGGCGAGGAATCGACCTCGTCCATGACTTTGGTATCGCCGGAACGCGATTTGCCTGCGGAACCCTTGCCGCCTGATTTCGGGTTGGAAGATGCTGTTCGTGCCATAACGGTCATGATTTTACCCATGGGATGCGCCATGACATGGCACTTCCTCGAATCGCACAC
>OOAE01000327.1_pt1 | contig 47838 bp, 37 predicted proteins | sample 1671271 | NCBI WGS metagenome assembly OOAE01 (sample SAMN06348139, study PRJEB24527) | human gut metagenome | biome: human gut; feature: ankylosing spondylitis patient; material: feces | host: Homo sapiens | place: China | collected 2015-10 | reverse complement strand
CAGGCACGACCATGCAGCCGCCCCGCTGGCAGACTGTCCGTTCGTCCCTCCATTCATCCCACAAAAAAAGAGCCCCCAGGCCCAAACACCCAGGAACTCTCCCAAAACCAAACAACATCATCTCCTCCGCAGCTTCCTCAGCTCCCTCTCCAGCCGATCCGCACGCGCCTTCTCCCTCAACGTATTCACCCTCTCTTCACTCCGCCCCTGTTCAATCCCTTGAGTGATTCCCTGGCTGATTCCTTGGCTAATTCCCTGTTCAATCCCTTGGGCGATTCCTTGACTAATCCCCTGTTCGATCCCCTTATTAATCCACATCTGCTCAATCTCAAAACTCTTCATATACGCCACCATAACCTTTCCGCCTCAAACATCTCTTCTACCTCTCCGCAGCTTCCTCAGTTCCCTCTCCAACCGATCCGCACGCGCCTTCTCCCTCAACGTATTCGCCCTCTCTTCACTCCGCCCCTGTTCAATCCCTTGAGTGATTCCCTGGCTGATTCCTTGGCTAATTCCCTGTTCAATCCCTTGGGCGATTCCTTGACTAATCCCCTGTTCGATCCCCTTATTAATCCACATCTGCTCAATCTCAAAACTCTTCATATACGCCACCGTAACCTTTCCATCATCTTTAACAACCCTGACCATCTCCAGCAACTCCCTCAAAACATCATTTACCGCATTCACTTCCCTGGTATCCTCCAAAAAACGAAGCAGCGCCACCAGCTCCTCAGGCACACCCGCACCATCTCCCTTCGTATTCAGAAAAACCGTCCTCAGCCCATCATCATACTCCATCTCCGGAATCTCCTCACACATATTCCGGATCGTATACACCATCCTACCCCGATCAAACGGATCATACGAACAGACAAAAATAACAAAAATCCTCTTAAGCTTCCCGAAACCCTCACCCTTCTTCAAACACCGGCTATCAATGATCGCATGATAAAACCTCACCCGCTTCGGCAGATCCTTCAGACTCACAACATCACCATTATTATCCGGCTCAATATCAAAAACAGAAGGATCCGCCAAAACATCCATCAGCTCCTCCTCAGCCAGAACATCAAGCCGCGCCCCGCGAAAACCCTCATCCCGGCCACCAAAAGCCCTCTGCGCAACAACCCGCAGCCTCCCGATCTCACGCCCCAGCACCACCTGCAGCAGCAACCTGCAAAATCTCTCACCAATACCAGGAAACGTCATCACCGCGTTAAACAAAAAATCATCCAGAAGCTTCATATCCTCAAGCCGCTTCCTCTGCATAAGCTTCCTCCTTTCACTATGATGGCAAAAGAAAAAACCTCACACAACCAACCGGCTCCTCTCCGCCATATTTATACAACCAACCATATGGGGATCAGATAGCCGAACGGCCCAGAATGTTCCCAGATATGTACTTTCAGTATAACCACCCCACCAGCAAAAGTCAACAAAAACCCTTCGACAAAAACCGCCAATCCCCACACCACCAATACCACATCCCATTGCATCCACCACAGCGCCGATGCCAACTCACCCCACAACACATCTAGCGCAGCGCCGATGCCACACCACCTCCCGGCAAACCACAAGGAAACTCAGCCTTTGCAGCCATCCAGCGCAGCGCTGATGGCTCATCCCCTTCCGGCAAACCACCACTCCCTCACACCCCCAAAAAACAGAACGGACAGACTGCCAGCGGGGCGGCTGCATGGTCGGGCCCCGGTGCGTCGGAGTAAGCCGCTGGTCATACTTGGCGCCTGAGGCTTCTGATGTGAAGGTACTCTGCGGCCACAAGCCGCAGAGTAAGCCCCATCTGTCTGAGCCAGGTACGCATCAGCGTACATGGCGAGTTATGGGGCGCCCTGCACGGCAGAAGACTCAGACGCTTAGTATGACCCGGCGAAACGACCGCACCAGGCACGACCATGCAGCCGCCCCGCTGGCAGACTGTCCGTTCGTCCCTCCATTCGTCCCTCCCTCCCCCACACAAAAAAAGAGCCCCCAGGTCCAAACACCCAGGAACTCTCCCAAAACTCAAATATCCAATTATCATCAATCGTTACCAGTTGTCACCAACCATCACCCAACACGCAGCCGAAACTTCTGAATCTCCTTCTCACTGGAAACCCTCTCAATCTCAGCCCCAAGACTCCTGAGCTTCTCCTCAAAATTCTCATACCCACGCTGGATATAAACAATATCATCAACAACCGTAACACCCTCAGCAGCCAGCCCCGCAATAACAAGCGCAGCCCCCGCACGAAGATCCGGCGCACTCACACGCGCCCCCGTAAGCTTCCTCACACCATCAATAATAGCAGAGTTCCCCTCCACCTTAATATTGGCACCCATCCGGGAAAGCTCATCCGCATACTTAAACCGGTTCTCAAAAATACTCTCAGTAACAATACTCGTACCCTCAGCCAAAGCCAAAGTAACCGCGATCTGCGGCTGCATATCCGTAGGATAACCAGGATAAGGCAACGTCTTCACATGCGTACGATGAAGCACATGCGGCGCGCGGACACGAACCGCATCATCAAACTCCTCAACCTCACACCCGATCTCCTCAAGCTTAGCAGTAGTAGCCTCAAGATGCTTAGGAATAACATTACGAACAGTAACATCACCACGAGTAGCCGCAGCAGCAAACATAAACGTACCAGCCTCGATCTGGTCCGGAATGATCGAATACTCCGTACGATGAAGCGTCTCAACACCACGGATACGGATCACATCCGTACCGGCACCCTTGATATTCGCCCCCATACTGTTCAGGAAATTCGCCACATCAACAACATGCGGCTCCCTCGCAGCATTCTCAATGATCGTACGGCCAGTCGCCATAGAAGCAGCCATCATAATATTAATAGTAGCACCAACAGAAACCACATCCAGGAAAATATGGCTGCCATGCAGATTCTCCGCCTTGGCAACAATAGCACCATGACAGATATCAACATCCGCACCAAGAGCACGGAAACCCTTCAGATGCTGGTCGATCGGCCTGCTGCCGATATTACATCCACCCGGAAGCGGAACCTCCGCATGCTTATACTTACCAAGCAAAGCACCCAGAAGATAATAAGAAGCACGGATCTTCTTGATAAACTCATAATCCACGCTGAGATTGCCGATAGTAGAACCGTTGATCTTTACAGTAGACTTATCAATACGCTCAACCTGAGCCCCGATCTCGGAGATCGCCTCAAGCAGAACATTGATGTCCCTAACATCTGGCAGATTCTCGATCAATATAGTTTCATCAGTCATAATGGCTGCTGACAATATCGCAAGCGCCGCATTCTTCGCACCCGCAATATCCACTTCTCCAACCAGAGGATTGCCGCCTTTAATCACATACTGTTCCATAACACACCTCTATTATTTACTCCTCTATGAGCAGAAACTTTCTCTGAATTTACTGCAGGAACAAACGTTCCGCAATACCGTTTTTTAGGTCAGTTGTATATTATAACACATATTTCAGATTTGTAAACAATTTATGACGAAAACCTGTCACAACCCATGACCCGAAACACTCCAGCAAACCGTTTCCACAAGCCAACAGTTACGCCTTATCTCCCCTGTTCTTCAGTGCCTCAAGCACAACCTGGAGACTCCCCTCCAGATCCTTATCCTCTTCATCCACCACAATGTCCGCATATTTCTCATACAAAGGAACACGCTCATCATAAAGACTCGCCAGCGTCTGACCCTCCTTGAGCACAACACCACGCCCCTTAAGATTACCAAGACGCCTGGAAAGAAGCTCCAGCGAGATCTTAAGATACACCACAACACCCTCAGACTTCAGATGCTGCATAGCCTCATCGCAGTAAACCACACTTCCACCGGTAGCGATCACCGTATTCTCCACCTGGATCGAAGCATTCACACGATTCTCGATCGCCTTGAAGCCCTCTGTACCCTCATCCGCAATGATCTCACTCAGAGTCCTTTTCTCCTCCTTCTGGATCAGAAGATCTGAGTCAATAAACTGGTAACCAAGTACCTTCGCAAGTACGACACCGATGCTGCTCTTCCCCGCACCAGGCATCCCTATCAGTGTAATATTATTCATACTGTATCCTTTCATTTTAGCATAACAGCTGCCAAACCTCAACAAACGTTACCGCTCCGCAGAACCTACCTTTTCTCTCTCCCTGCCTTTCCCGACGTCTTTAATTTCCCTGACATCCCTGGCTTTCCCGACGTCTTTAACTTCCCTGACATCCCTGGCTTTCCCGACGTCTTTAACTTCCCTGACGTCCCTGGCTTTCCCGACGTCTTTAACTTTCCTGACATCCCTGGCTTTCCCGACGTCTTTAACTTCCCTGGCATACCTGACTTTCCCGCCATCTCTGCCTTCTCCGATTTCTGCTGCTTCTTCTTTACGCTATAGCCAAAGGTTCCCACTTTCCGGCCACCCGCCAGATACTCCCCATGGGAATAGACCAGAAGACCTGCATCATTGAGACAAAACCTGTTATTTTTATCCATATAAGCTTCATCCGCATGGACCGCAAGCACATCAGCAAGAAACATGTCATGAGACCCCAGCTCCTTCACCTCACGCACCCTGCACTCGATCGAAACCGGAGCCTCCCCGATCATCGGTGCAGAAACAAACTGCGCTTTCTCTTTCGTAAGATTCAGCTTTCGGAACTTGTCCACATCACGTCCCGAACGGACCCCGCAGAAATCCGTTGCAAACGCCAGCTTCTCCGTTGTCAGATTGATCACAAATTCACCCGTTTTCCGGATCATATCATAGGAATAACGGGAAGGTCGGACAGAAATATAAGCCATCGCCGGATTGGTACACACCGTACCCGTCCACGCAACCGTTATGATATTATCATGCCCCTCACCATCGGTAACACTCACCATTACAGCCGGTAGCGGATAGATCATGTTCCCCGGCTTCCATAACTGTTTCGCCATTTTCCGTCACCTCTTACGCATAATCGCTGTTCATCAGCTGAGCAGCCTCCATCATAGCCGGGATCAGCTGCTTCTTTCTGGAAACCACACCCGGCAGACTGAAGGTATCTCCATCCGGTTTCCGCTCAAAAGCGATCTCCGCCATCTGCTGGCTGCCCTCCCCGTAAAACAGAAGCTCTGTAGACTCCTCCAGGATATTCGTCAGCATAAAATAAACTCTCGTGATATCATGACGGCCACACTCACTCACCATAAACGGCATCAGCTTCTCCTTGATCTCCTTAAGCTCCTCGCTGTCCATGGAACTGATCTGACCCACACCAAAGGAAACATTACCCTCACCGATAAACTTCTTGTAATCCTGATAAAAAATCTCCTCCGGAGACTTATCCTTCAGATTACTTCCCGCAGAAAACATCTCTCGGGCAAACTCCTCGATCTTGATCCCCGCAATCAGCGCAAGAGCACTGGCAGCGATCTTATCCGTCTGCGTACAGGTCGGTGAACGGAACATCAATGTATCCGAAATAATAGCCGCACAGAGAAGCCCCGCGATCTTTTCCGGGATCTCCAGTCTCTGCTCTCCGTAGATTTCATAAAGGATCGTACCCGTACATCCCACCGGCTCATTACGAAAAGCAACCGGCGTCATGGTCTGCAAAGTACCCAGCTTATGATGATCGATGATCTCAAGGATCTCCGCCTTCTCGATATTATCAACAGCCTGATCCACCTCATTATGATCCACAAGAACCACTTTCTTTTTATGCATATCCAGAAAATTACGTCTGGAGATCGTACCGATACACTTACCATGAGGATTGATCACCGGAAACGCCCTGTGACGGTTTTTGATCATAACATCCTGGATATCATCCGTAAAATCCTCGGTATTAAACGTAACCATGTTATCCCGCTTCATAACAAAGCTGACCGGAATACTCTGGTTGATCAGACGCGCAATATTAAACGTATCATACGGAGACCGGATGATCACGATATTCTTCTCATGAGCAAGCTTTATAACCTTCTCGGAAACCACGATATTCAGCCCCACGATGATACAGCTGACATTCTGGCTGATCGCCTGAAGATGATCCTCCTCACGGTCACCCATGATGATCATATCATCCTCCTCAACGTAGCCCTCCAGCATCTTCGGGTTGGCAGTACCGACAAGCACACGCCCCTTCACAAAATATCCGTGTCCGTTACCTTCCACCACTTCACCGCCAACAGTCTCGGCAATTCTCTGATACTGCGTCCTCGCATTGGAAAGAAGATAACTGTCTGTAGTATCCATATAGGTCTTTGCGATATCACCAATCGTCACAAGCCCCTCCAGACACCCATCCTTATCACGGATCGGAAGAGAAACGATCCCGTTCTCCTGCATCAGATCCCAGGTATTCTTCAGCGACATATTCTTATCCGCCTGCGGACTGGTCCGGATATCCATATCCTTGACCTGCGTACCGATATTTCCCAGATAAGCCGGCGGCTGTACGCCAAAACGGTTCAGCACATACCTGGTCTCCTCATTGATCTGCCCCGCTCTCTTCGGGACATATTTTTTATTCTGCGTAGTTCTGTTCTTAATATCCGCATAAGCAATAGCCGAACAGATGGAATCCGTATCCGGATTCTTATGTCCGATTACAAATATTCTCTCCGGTTTTTTCATACACATCCATCCTTTTTCATCCAAAATAATCATAATTTAATATTTGCAAACAAAGCACCCAGGGAAGTAGTAGCCTCTTCCCCCGACTCCGGAAGCTCAAAAGACTCCTCCTCAACCTCCTTAGCCATCAGATCCGATGCCTCTTTAATACTCAGGCTCAGCTTACCATCCTTGATCGCGATAACCTTCACCTTAACCTTATCCCCAACACTCAAAACCTCAGAAGGCTTCCGGATCCTCTTCTCACAGATCTGAGAAATATGCACCAGCCCGGAAACCCCGTTCCCAAGCTCCACAAAAGCACCATACGGCTGCAAACTCTCAACCGTACCCTCCGTCACAAAACCAACCTGGATATTGGAAATCTTATTCCGTTTCTCCACTTCAGCCCTCTCACGAAGAATCTCCCTCGCCGAAAGCACCAGCCTCTTCTTCGCCTTATCAACCTCGATCACCCGCACCTGGATCGGCTTATTCAGAAACACCTCAGTATCCTCAACAAACTCCAAAGCAAGCCTCGACGCCGGAATAAAACCACGGACACCCTCAACATAAGCAATGGCACCCCCGTTAACGATCCCCTTCACAACAACATCCAACACCTCACCCGAATCCTGAAACTCCTTCAGCCTGTCCCAGGCAAGCACATCCGCAGCATCCGCTCTGGAAAGAAGAATGTTCCCCTGACCATCATCCCTGCGAAGAACCATCGCCTGAACCTCATCCCCCGGCTGAACAGCCTCTTTAATATTAAACCCCGGCACCCGGGAAAACTCCTCCACCGGAATAAAACCCTCAGCATAAAACTTAAGGTCAAGAACAACCCCCGACTCATCCACACTCACAACAGTCCCTGAGATAATATCACCCTCATCGATCCTCTTAAAAGAAGCCTCCAGCTCCCTCTCAAAATCCTTCATAGACTCCGCCATATCCAGACCTCCCATTCAAACAAAAACCCAACCACCGCCGCCCCAAACCAGACGACAGCACTATAATCCTAATCATTATAGCATGCACACCCCACCCGCGCTATATTTTTTGCACTGGAAATTTCTTAACCCCTTTATTTCTCTCCAACGCACAGGGCGGACTCAGATCAGCCCATTTATCACAACCTTGGTGCTTTCTTTATTTCTCTCCAACGTACAGGACGGACTTAGTACGATTCCAGAATTTCTTTGTAGTGCATCCTTTTTGTTTCTCTCCAACGCACAGGACGGACTGCCGGAGGGGCGGCTGCATGGTCGGGACCCGGTGCGTCGGAGTAAGCCGCTGGTCATACTTAGCGCCTGAGGCTTCTGACGGGAAGGTACTCTGCGGCCACAAGCCGCAGAGTAAGCCCCATCTGTCTGAGCCAGGTACGCATCAGCGTACATGGCGAGTTATGGGGCGCCCTGCACGGCAGAAGACTCAGACGCTTAGTATGACCCGGCGAAACGACCGCACCAGGCACGACCATGCAGCCGCCCCTCCGGCAGTCCGTCCGTCCCTCCCTCCATCCATCCCCACCCACAAAAAAAAAGAGCCCCAAAAAGGCCCAAAAACGAGGAGTGCCCCGGTAGTGGCTTACCGGGGCGATTATTATGAAAAAAATTGTATGTGTAATGATATAGATACACACCATTACAGCGTCTTTCGTAACGTTCTTTCGAACTATCCCTATACTACCAGACAAATATGAACAAACAATGAACATCTCGTAAACAATTAGCGCATTTGCACAATTTTTTTCAAAACACCCTCCCCCAATTTATAAAAACACCACATTCACAAACAAAACCGAAGCCCTAAGCATTGTACATATTGTACATCTCAGCCAAACAAACCAACAACAACCCCAACAAAAGAGCCACAACCCTCACCCTCTAACAAAAACTCCATCTAAATCTCCATCAAAAGTTCCATCCAAACACCATCACCGCCGTGAAAGCATCCCCTTAATAAACTCAATCGCCTTCTCAAAAATATTCTTCACATCAGACTTCGTAACACCCATATCCTTCAAAGTACTATAAGCATCACTCACATACCCCTTGATCTGATCATCACTCATCTCAATCCCACGGAACTTACTGATGATATTAACCAGCGAACTCTTATCATCCTCATTAAGACTCACCCCAAAATGATCCGCAGCCTCATCGATCCCCTGAGAAATCTCATCATCCGTGATCTGGTTAGAATCAAAAAGCCCCTTCACATAAACAATGATATCCCCAACCTTATCCGGATCAGAAGCAAGAGACCCAACCTCATTATCCTTCAGGATCTCCTCCGCCTGACTCATAACAGAACCAGAATCAGACGCCATAACCATCATCGGAGATGTACATGAAATAACACCCGCAATAACCAAAGCTGTAACCTTGTTCAATCTTCTCATAATATTCAACCTCCATACGGGCACCAGCCCTTATCAAAAATTGCCTTTTACTATTTTTAACTATCTTTTACTGCCTTTTTATTACCTCATCATTACCTTTTCGACGCCCCTCAGTATACCACACACCCCCACCCCTCTGTAAACCTCAATTTTCCCCATTCCCACCCACACCATTCAGACTTTATGTATATCATCAAAAATATATTCACAATATTTTCATATTTTAAACAAACTTTCCTAACATCTCATCAGTAAAATAAAAAATGTAAATTTTTCATTACTTACTTATGTCTGACACCTCAGACATAACCTCCTTTCTATGACAAATATATAGGTCCGGACAGGAAACCTCTCCAACATTCCCGTCCGGAAACGCAAAAAGAACCCGGAACAGCTGCCCGGGCTCTTTTTGCATTTATCATATATTAATTTTTCTCATCATAAATACAGTTGGCAAGCATCGCAAACTGCTCCAGTGTCAGCGCCTCACCCCTGATATTCAGCGGAAGATCACACCTGTTGAACACATCCTCGATCTCCTCCTTACTCAGGGAAAAATCTCCGGAATTTCTGATCCCGTTCACAAGTGTCTTTCTCCTCTGGTTAAAAGATGCACGGATCAGACGGAACATAAGCCCCTCATCCTTCACATCCACCGGCGGCTTCTCATAACGCGTCAGCTTGATCACCGCACTTCCAACCTTCGGCCGCGGCATAAAACAGTTCGGCGGTACATTCGCAACGATCTCCGGCTTCGCATAATACTGCACAGCCAGGGAAAGCGCACCGTAATCCTTGGTACCGGGACCAACCTGCATACGGTCTGCAACCTCCTTCTGCACCATGACAGTGATCGAATCCACAGGAACATTCTTCTCAAAAAGCCCCATGATGATCGGAGTCGTAATGTAATACGGCAGATTCGCAACCACCTTCACAGGCTTACCGCCGTTTTTCTCATCTGCGATCTTTTTGATATCCGTTTTCAGGATATCGTTATTGATCACGGAAACATTATCCCAGTCCTTCAACGTATCCTTAAGGATCGGGATCAGCGAACTGTCGATCTCCACAGCAGCCACCTCTCTGGCAGCCTCCGCAAGATACTGGGTCATAGTTCCGATACCCGGACCGATCTCCAGTATAAAATCATCCTTCGTGATACCCGAAGACTCAATGATCTTTTCCAGAACATGCTCGTCGATCAGAAAATTCTGACCAAACCTTTTCTGGAAAACAAAATGATACTTTTGAAGGACTTCAATGGTATATTTCGGGTTACCAAGATAAGGTCTGGCCATATTTTTTACCTCTGCTTTTTCTTATTTTCAGCTGAAATCCTTTTCAAAAAGTACCGTGTAGCCATCACGGTCCACACGCTTCTTGGAATGCTTGAACAATCCGCTCTGAGCTCTCTCCATAGCCTTATCCAGCATGGTCTTCACAGTACCGATGCACATCGGCTGATCCTCCTTCTGGTTGATCCCGATCAGATTATACAGAGCAAGCATGCCCATCTGGTCGATACGGAATCCATTCTCCATGGTATAGACCTTAGCGAAATTAACAAGTTCATCGTTTGTAAATACAGGAATGTTGATCATGGATGTAAACTTCTTCGCAAGCTTCGGATATCTTGCGATCAGCTTACGCATACCGATCTTTTCATCTTCCAGGATCACGATCATTCCCTTTGTGTTTCCGGTCATAGCTTCCTCAAGCTCATCTGCTGTTTCCTGGGAAAGCTGGTTTGCATCCTCGATAACAAGGAAACCGCCGGCAAGCTTGGATACGATCTCCGGAATATCCTTTCCGTTGAGATCATCCGCAAATATATAGGCAACCTTGGAAGCCTCGATATTCAGCTCTTTACAGATTGCCGGGATCAGACTTGAGATCAGTCTCGTCTTACCTGTTTCTCTGCCGCCCATAACGATCACATTTCCGGTCTGGGAGGTCTTGTCTGCTGCGCCCATCTGCACATCGCAGAGTACATCAAGCAGCTGTTCCTTCATTCCTGGAACTGTAACAAAATAGGTGAAAAGCTGTTTCTCTTCATCTGTGAGCTCTTTCTTTCTGGAAACGATCTTTGTAGGATCCTTTTCCGGATGGATCGTAGCGATAAATTTCTCAAGCTGCTCTTCCTCGCTGAGCTCCTCTTCCTCATCGTCCTCTTCCATGGCTTCATCAGAATCATCACCGATGAGACTGCTGATAAAGTCATCCTCATCCTGGAAGTCAAAGGCATCATCACTGTATTCTTCTTCCTCATCAAGAAGATTTTCCTCTTCTGCTGCAGCCACCGGTTCCTCATGATGAAGCTTCGCAGAAGGCTCTGCTGCCGCCTTCTGCACCTGCTCCTCAGATTCCAGTGAAGGAATCTCCGGAAGCACATCCTCTTCTTCCACCGGCTTCTGTACTCCTGACGGACCATTCAGAAACTCTGCTTCTGCAGCCTGAAGATCCTCCTCAGTAACCGGCTCCTCATCTTCATCAAATACGATATCCGGAAGTCTGGTATCGGAAGTCTCCGTTACCTCTTCCTCCTGCTGAGCGGAGATCTGCGCCATGATATCCTCGATATCTGCCGCATCCGGCTCCTCCGGAACAAATTCATCAGCCGCAATATCCAGATCCTCAATACCTTCCGGCTCTTCCGTTACGTCGGACTGCTGGACATCCGGAGATTTCTCTTCCTCCGGGATATCGATTCCCTGCTGTGTAGCTGCTGCCAGAATAGTATCCTCCAGGTTGAAGTCCTTATCTTTATCCTTCCCTGACCTGTCACCTACAGATGCCGCAATCTCCTCGATACTTCCGAAAATTCCGGACGCGTCCGGGATCTCTGCGGAACTGCTTGCATTCTCCGGGTCCACATTGATCATGGACTTCGGGATCTTCAGCTCCGGCATACGGATCGTTGCGGAAAAATCAGGCTTGCCTTCCTCATTGAGCGGAACCCCTGCAGGCTTCTCCTCAATTTCCTCATTTCCGGTAGCCTTCTCCTTCATGATCTCTGCAACACTCTGGGACAAAGACATCTCTGTAGCTTTCTCAGCCTCAGCTTCTTCCGCTTCCTGATAAGTCTCTTCTTCCTCTTTATCCTGCTGTTCCTGAGCCTGCAGCTTCATACTTCCGGATGACAGGTTCTCAACACCGGATGCCAGCGGGATCTCATCCGCTTCCTGTCCGGAAAACTCTTCCTGCTCTTCAGAAGGCTCATCCGAAGCTTCCTCACTTCCTTCTGCTGCTTCGATCTCCTCAGAATCTGTAAACTCCTCTGACGGTTCTGCTGCCGCAGCAGTCTCAGCCTCCGGCGCTTCCGCCTGTTCCGTCACATCCTCAGAGCCTGTGGAAACCTCATCCTGCTCTTCATCCTGCGCAGCTTCTTTTTCCTCCATATCCTCTTCCGCAGATTTCTTATGTCCGCCAAAGATATCACGGAATCCCTTAGAAAGCTTCTCCTGGAATGTCTCCGCACTGTTCAGATCCCGCTCATCATCTACCTGGATAGTATCTGTGACCGGTTTTGCCTCCTCATACTCGCCGGATCCTTCCTTGCTCTCCCTGATCTCCTGCGCCTTTTCCGGCGGGATCAGCTTCGGGATAAAACGCTGTTCGTATTTCTCTTTCTCTTCGCCAGTGAGAACACCCATCCGCTGTTTCAGGTCAAGGGCCTTCATCACATAAGTTCCGTCATTGAACCAAAGAATCATCTCATTGCAGAGATCCAGGCACTTCTGCTTGTCTCCTGCCTTGTAATAGAGCTTGGCCAGCTCATAGGACCAGCGCTCCGTAAATTCCTTCTCCTTATATTCCTCAAGAATACGGATCTGTTCATTCAGAGATGCATTCTTCGCTCTGACGATCTTATATTTCAGTATATACTGGCTGTTATCATTACCTGCCACTTCTCTGTATTCATCAAAGAATTCTGTGGCTTCACTGATCTGTCCCATTTTCAGGGAAACCTCGATCAGACGGTAAAGTATGTTCTTGCCGATCGGCGCTCTGTGGTAGGCAAGAAGAAAAATTTCCTTGCTCTCTTCATAGCGCTTGTTGGCCGCGTAGATCTCGCCCACTACACAAAGGGTACGGACGTTTTTCACACGACGCCAGTCAATGCTGTCAACAATCTGCATGGCGCCTTTGTAATCCTGGGTCTCGACCAGCTTATTGATCTGTCCCAGCTTAACGCGAAACTCCTCTTTATCCAAAATATTCACCAACTTTCCATAATCAGAATCAGTTTACCATATGCATACGGGCTTGTCAAAACCCTTTAGGCATATAAACATGCCCCTTTACCACCTGAAAAACCCTGTTGATCTTGAACTGATGGCTGACAAAATCATCCAGTCCTGTACAGGTGATCAGAGTCTGTATATCGTGGATGCTTTCCAGCAGATATGTCTGCCTGCTGCTATCCAGCTCCGAAAGAACATCATCCAGCAGAAGAACCGGTGTATCCCGGATCTTTTTCTTCACCAGATAGATCTCCGAAAGCTTTAGGGAAAGGGCCGCAGTCCTCTGCTGCCCCTGGGAACCATACCTCCGGATGTCGATCCCGTTGACCTTTACGCAGAAATCATCTCTGTGCGGTCCCACGGAGGTCAGCTTCATCCGAAGATCCCGCTCCCGGTTCCTGGAAAGCTTATCCTCAAACTCCGCCGCCGTCACACTTGGCTCGTACAGGATCTCCAGCTCCTCGATCCCGCCGGTAAGCCCCTTATGAAGCCCCCTTGCGATCTCGTTAAGCTCCTCCACAAAGGCTTCCCGCTTCCCGATGATCTTCTTTCCGTAATCGACCATCTGCATATCCCAGACATCCAGGGTACCTTTCAGCCCGGGGTTCATATAACAGTCTTTGAGAAGACGGTTTCTCTGGTTCACGATGTGATTGTAGCCGGCCAGCTCCGTGATATAAACACCATCCAGCTGACAAAGCTCCGAATCCAGAAAACGTCTTCTCTCTCCCGGTCCATTCTTGATAATATTAAGATCCTCCGGAGAAAAAAACACCAGATTCACCACCCCCAGCAGCTCCCTTGCCTTGCGGATCGGCAGCCCGTTGATGGCAACTCCCTTTGCTTTGTTTTTCCGGAGGTGCATGTCTATTTTGTATGAAAGATCGCCCTTCTTCACCATCATTCGGATATGGGATTCCTCATTCTCAAAGCGGATCATCTCCCGGTCCTTGCTTCCCTTGTGGGATTTGCTGGTACCTGCCAGATAAACCGCCTCCAGGATATTGGTCTTTCCCTGGGCATTGTCGCCGTAGAGAATATTGGTGCCCTGATCAAAATTCATCTCCAGCGACTCATAATTCCTGAAATTATTCAGTCTGATGGATTCAATGTACATTCCTTCACCCGATCACATAAATATCTTTTCCATCGTAGGAAATGGTATCTCCAGGATGGATCTTGCGGCCACGGCGGTTCTCCACCTCGCCGTTCACCAGTACCAGACCATCATTGATGGCATATTTCGCCTCAACGCCGTCCTCCACAACACCGGCCAGCTTCAGCGCCTGACCAAGCTTGATAAATTCGTCTTTAATTCTGATCTCCAATTTTTTCTCCTCTTATCTCCGGGGTATTTTCTCCGTCAGGTCGAGCTTTTCTGATCTCCTGGCGGTATTTAAAATCCCCCAAAATACAAATTTCACCGGAAGGTGGTAATTTAAATACCCCCTTCCAGCAGTTTACACATGAAACAATTTTCAGAACACGATCGCATTCCCATACACAATCGGTCAAAAACGGTCACATTACCCCAGGTCTTATCTGGCCTGATTCTGGTTGATGTTTACAGGAAGGATCAGGTAAGTATAGTTCTCCTCATCGTCACGGATAAAGCACGGGGCCTTCGGATTTACAAGATAGATCGTCACGGTTTCATCATCAATAACACGAAGCGCATCGATCAGGAATTTCGGGTTGAAGCCGATCATGATATCCTTACCCTCTTTTTCAATATCGATCTCTTCATTCATGGAACCCATTGCAGAATCAATGCGCAGCTCCATATCATCGTCTGTGATGTTGATGATGATCGGTTTTTTATCAACCTCACGTACCAGAAGTGTGGCACGGTCGATACAATCCAGGAACTCTTTTTTGTTGATCTTCAGTTTTGTCTCATAATCACTGGAAAGCATCTGGTCAATTCTGAAATATTCTCCCTCGATCAGTCTGGAAACTACCATAGTCTGATCAAATTCAAATAAAATATGGTTTTTTGTAAAGTAAATGCTGACCTGATCATCCACTTCTCCGGAAAGGATCTTGCTGACCTCGCTTAAAGTTTTGCCCGGAACTACCACCTTACGGTCAGAATAATCTTTCTTAAGAGACATTTTGCGGATAGAGATACGATGTCCGTCCAGAGAAACTACCTTCAGACAGTTATTTTTGATCTCAAAAAGTTCACCGGTCATAAGCTTATTGTTTTCATTTACAGCAATAGAAAAAATAGTCTGGCGGATCATTTCTTTCAGTGTGTACTGAGAGATCGTCAGCGGTTCATCCTTCTCGATCATCGGTAAATAAGCAAAATCTTCTCCTGATTTTCCAGGGATATTGAATTTTGCTTTTTCACAGGTAATGGTTGCTGCATATTTATCATCGGTCTTAATGGTAACATCATTATCCGGAAGTCGTCTGATGATTTCATAGAAGATTTTTGCATCAAGAGCAACTTTACCTTTTTCTTCAATAGTACCCTCAACGATCGTTTCAATTCCGAGCTCCATATCGTTGGTGGTAAATTTGATCTGGTTTGTGGTTGCATCCATGAGAATACATTCCAGGATTGGCATTGTGGTTTTTGATGGAACTGCTTTGAGTGCGATACTTACACTTTTTAATAGACTTGATTTGGAGCAGATGATTTTCATAGTGTGTATAACTCCCTTTCTGAACAATTTGTGGTTTTTATAAATATATTTATAGAAAAAATCCGCAGTAACCGCCGTAGGGGGCCAGATTTTGTGAAAAACTCCCGCAGGCCTGATGTTTTCAGGGGTTTTCCGTTGGGATAACTTTGTGTAAAAGTGGTATTTTCGCATGTGAATAACCCGGGGATAAAATTACCGCCGCGTTTTGGCAAAAAAGTTGTACACATCTCTCCACATACAATCAACACGTTATACACCAGTAATGTGGAAAACTTCCCTAACCTTGTGGATTAATCTTCTTTTTCAATATATCAATGGTATTTTTTAAGTTATCGTCGTTCTGCAATTCGTTTTCGATCTTTTCAATACCGTGCATAACGGTGGTATGGTCACGGTTTCCGAGCGCTTTTCCGATATTTTTCAAAGGTGTGGATATGATCTCACGGCAGAGATACATGGAAACCTGGCGGGGCATGACGATCTTGGAGTTTCGTTTGTTTCCGCTTAAGTCCGCAGGTGTGACTCCGTAATGCTCTGCAACAACGGAGATGATGTATTCCGGTGTGATCACTTTTTTCTCATCCGGAGAAATAATATCCTTCAGTGCCTGCTCTGCCAGCTCCAGAGTTACTTCCTTTTTCTCAAGCTTGGCTCCGGCCATGACCTTGTTGAAGGCACCTTCCAGCTCACGGATATTGGATTTGATATTGGTAGCGATATATTTGATAACATCTTCACTGATGTTGTAGCCGTTCATTTCTTCATTTTTATGAAGGATCGCCATTCGGGTTTCGTAATCAGGCAGCGTGATATCTGCGATCAGACCCCACTCGAACCGGGAACGGAAGCGCTCTTCCAGGATTTCCATATCCTTCGGTGGTTTATCAGAGGATATGATGATCTGCTTTTTGGCACTGTGAAGACTGTTAAATGTATGGAAAAATTCCTCCTGTGTGGATTCTTTTCCTATAATAAACTGAATATCATCGACAAGAAGAACGTCGATATTTCTGTATTTTTCACGGAATTTGCTCATTGCCGTGTTATTTCCGTTTCGGATGGTTTCGATCAGCTCGTTGGTAAATTCCTCACTGGTTACATACAAAACACGGCTGTTTTCGTCGTGTTCCAGAATGAAATGAGCGATGGAATGCATAAGATGCGTCTTACCAAGACCGGCTCCGCCATAGATAAACAGTGGATTGTAGGTATCTCCCGGTGATTCGGCAACTGCAAGAGCTGCGGCCTGGGCGAATTTGTTATTACTTCCTACAACGAAGGTGTCGAAGGTGTATTTTGGATTTAAATGCGCCTCTTCGTAACGTGTATCCTGAACCTGTTTATCATAAGAAGTGTTTTTTTCTGTTTTTTTGGGGAGATCTTTTTCCAGAACGAAGCGAACCTCGCATTCTTCCATGCCTGTCAGTACACAGATAGTAACCTGGAGGGGTATTTTGTAGCGTTTACTGATGTAATTGACTCCGATCGCTGCCTGTTCAGAGGGAACAACCACTGTTATCAGCTTTCCGTCAACCTCATAAACTTTCAGCGGCTTGAGCCAGGTATTAAAAGGGACATCAGTCACCTCATATTCAGATTTGACAGTTTGCAGGATCTCCTCCCATTTTTCAATAACAGCGTCCATTTTTTCCTCCCATGAGTATTATAATAACCCCAGTCTGCGACTGGAGATAGATATCCTTTTATATATTACAATGAAAATGGGGTTTTCGCAATGGAAAATCCTTGAGATTTTGGGGAAAAGAATGTGGATAATGTGGGGAAATTACTGTGGATTAGGGTGGATTATTGTGGATAAGAGTACTGGAGGTTTCCATAAGTCGAGAATTGGTGGAAAATGTGGAAGAATTATGTGTATAAAAAAATCCACCTTAAAAATACCGCAAATAAAGGGTTTTTTTGAAAACGATGTGAACAAACCCTCCGAAAAAGTGGATAGATTTCCGGTCAATCCACAAGTTATCCACAAGTTATCCACAAAATGTGGATAATGTTACGTAAACCATAAGCGCTTTCCACATAAGAGAAAAAAATAAATACCGTAAGGTGGGGGTATTTTATAGAACCCTTGATTTTATCGGGTTTTTTGCAATTTTTACTTGACGAAAAGGAGGTTTATTTATATAATTGAAACGATGTTCTGAATGATAAGTTATTTCATAACAATTAAAAATAGATAAAGGAGGTGCTTTACCTATGAAGATGACATTTCAGCCAAAAAAGAGATCCAGAGCTAAAGTTCACGGCTTCAGAGCTCGCATGAGCACAAAGGGCGGACGTAAAGTATTAGCTGCAAGAAGATTAAAAGGAAGAAAACAGTTATCAGCATAAGCTGCAAGACCGCATTTATGTGGTCTTTTCTTCTATCCGGAGAAATATCCGCGCAGGCGGAATCTAATTAAGGAGGATTCGTTTGATCAGATCAGAGTCCTTAAAGAAAAATCAAGATTTTAAAGTTGTATATCAGAACGGAACATCGTACGCAAATCGGCTTCTGGTGATGTACGTGCTGAAGAATCAGCACATGAAGAATCGTCTGGGAATATCAGTAAGCAAAAAAGTAGGGAACAGTGTGGTTCGCCACAGACTCACCAGATTGATCAGAGAAAGCTATCGTCTCAACGAAACAGATTTTGACAGTAACCTTGATATTGTAGTAGTAGCGAGAGCCGCAGCCAAGGGCAAGAGCTTTCACGAGATCGAGAGTGCTTTTCTGCATCTTGCAAGAAAGCATCATATAACAGGGAATGAACATGATAAAGAAATTTCTGATTAAGATGATAAGGCTCTATCAAAAATATATATCGCCGATGAAGAGAACGAAATGTCCTTATATTCCCACATGTTCTCAATATGGTTTGGAAGCAATCGAAAAATATGGCGCATTTAAGGGCAGTCTTCTTGCGGTATGGAGGATATTGCGATGCAATCCTTTTTCCCACGGAGGCTATGACCCTGTGCCATGAATTATTTTGTGACTGTTCAGCCTTTTCCCGGGCAGAGCAGTTATCGGAATTTGTAACTGTTCAGTACCTCCGCAGTTAGTGGACGAATGAATAGTTACCGGACTTTTACAATTGAATAAGAAGTCTAGGAGGAAATGAATTTGGAACTGTTTTTAGCAACAAAAACCGGAACTCCTATTATCGGACAGATCGCGTCTGTGATGGGATGGATCATGGATGGCATATATAAGATGCTTGACGGCCTGTTCGGAATCCAGAACATTGGTCTTTGTATCATTATCTTCAGTATTCTTATCTTTGCCTTTATGACACCGCTGCAGATCAAGCAGCAGAAATTCTCCAAGTTAAGCGCGATCATGCAGCCTGAGATCCAGAAGATCCAGAAGAAATATCAGGGTAAAAAGGATCAGGCTTCCATGATGAAAATGAACGAAGAAACCCAGGCTGTTTATCAGAAATATGGTGTTTCTCCAACCGGTAGCTGTGTACAGTTAGCCATTCAGATGCCTATTCTGTTTGCTCTGTATCAGGTTATCTACCGGATTCCTGCTTACGTTGGAAGTGTAAAGAACATTTTTACTGGTGTAGTTGACAACCTGCTAGCTGTAAACGGATACACAGATATCCTGCAGCAGTTTATCACAGACCATTCCATGACACGAGTGCGTCTCGTTATGGACAGTGCCGGAAATGCTACAAGTAACTCGATTGTTGATTTTCTGTATGCACTTTCTCCTTCCCAGTGGAAAGAGCTGGCACAGATGAATCAGTTTTCAGGATTTTCTGATGCGATCACAAAAGCATCCGGCAATATTTCCAAGATGCAGGGCTTCTGTGGACTGAATATCGCAGACCAGCCGCTGTACTATATCATGGAATTCTTCAAAAATCATGGTTCTCTGTTACTTGCGATCGTAGCACTTCTGATCCCGGTTCTTGCATGGGCAACTCAGATGCTGAACCTGAAGCTTATGCCACAGGCTGCAACACAGCCGGCAGACGGAAATGATCAGGCCAGTGCAATGGCAAACTCCATGAAAACCATGAACATGGTCATGCCTCTGATGTCTGCATTCTTCTGTTTCACATTCCCGGTTGGTCTTGGTATCTACTGGATCGCCAGTGCTGTCGTTCGAAGTGCCCAGCAGTTTGCGATCAATCGTCATCTTGATAAGATGAACATTGATGATCTGGTTAATGAGAATATGAAGAAGATCGAAGCGAAGCGTGCGAAGGAAGGACTTCCGCCGCAGAAGATCACCAATCAGGCTCATCAGTCCGCCAAGAATATCAATAAACCTGTGATCAATAAGGGCAACAGCGGAAACAATGGTGCTTCAGACAGAGCACAGAAGGTTGATACTGCTTATGAGAAGGCAAGAAGTGCAAAACCGGGCAGCATCACAGCTAAAGCAAATCTCGTAAGAGACTTTGATGAGAGAAATAAGAAGAAATAATCAGGAACGGAGGGGTTCGTAATGGAGGATTACATTCAGTTTTCAGCAAAAACAAAGAATGAAGCTATCACAAAAGCGTGTCTTGAGCTTGGAACTTCCAGTGACCAGCTTGATATTCAGGTTATCAGTGAAGGCAGCTCCGGATTCTTCGGAATCGGCAGCAAACCTGCCGTGATCAAAGTTCGCAGAATCGAGCCAGTTTCTGATATGCAGGAAATCGATGAACTGGTAGAGTCCGTGAAACTGGACGCTATCAAAGAAGAGAAGAAATTAGAAAAGCCTTTTACTCCGGATGTAAAGAAAGAATCTGCACCGAAAGCAGCTCCTGCAGAGGAGAAGAAGCCGGTGAAGAAAGAAGCTGTACAGGTGGAGAAGGCATCCGAAGAAGCACCTGCAAAGGCAGCAGCGCCAAAGGAAAGACCTGTAAGGGATTTCCAGGGCAAAGCAAAGCCTGCACGTGAGAAACAGCCAAGAGCTCCAAAGGAGCGTCAGCCGAAGGAAACACGTGAGAGAGCACCGAAGCAGGGCAGACCGATAGAGATCCTCAGCGATCCGGAGAAGATCAGAGAGGTTGAGGAGAGAGCAGTCGTATTTCTTCGTGATGTATTCGGCTCCATGGATCTTGGAGAAGTGGAGATCACATCGAAATACAACACTGCAGACGGTTCTCTGGATGTGGATTTTGAAGGTGAGGATATGGGTATCCTCATCGGAAAAAGAGGCCAGACACTGGATTCTCTTCAGTATCTGACAAGCCTTGTGGTAAACAAAGGCGAGTCTACCTACATTCGTGTAAAACTCGATACCGAGGACTACAGACGCCGTCGTAAGGAAACTCTGGAGAACCTTGCAAGAGGAATCGCCTTCAAGGTAAAGAAAAACAGAAAACCGGTAGTTCTGGAACCGATGAATCCGTACGAAAGAAGGATCATCCATGCATCTCTGCAGGGCAACCGCTATGTAGAGACAGTCAGTGAGGGAGAAGAACCTTACAGACATGTAGTAGTAAAACTGAAACGCAATAATTGATGATCCACCGGTAAAGCTATAAGCCGTATCCCGGAGCGTAAGCTCCGTGGGTACGGCTTTTTTGTATGGAACTGAAAATTAAAAATTATCATTGCAATCTCCGCAACAATTCTTTATAATCATTGAAGAGCAAATAACAAAAGATATTTCTGCAGCGGACATCCGGAATGCAGAGATTAGAGCGTATTTGAAAAATCATTCCCGCAATCTGCACGCCCCACTTTGCGGTATATTTTGCCCGAATTCAGTTGCCGTAGCCCGCTACGGCGCCTTCATCCGGACAAAATCTCCCACAAATTGTGACGCACATCTTGCAGAAAGCCTTTTTCAAACACGCTCTAGCATTATAAATATGGAAACTGACAGAAGATGTTATTCTAGGTGAAAGCGTGAATAACACGTGTTTTTTGCGTGTAAAAAGCTTTTCCGGAGTAACATTTTTGCGTTTAACCGGATGCTTTTATCCGAATGCTTTTATCCGTTTGACAAAGGAGAGTGAAAAATGGAAGAGACAACGATTGCTGCGATTTCCACAGCCATGAGCGCATCGGGAATCGGGATCGTCAGGATCAGTGGCCCGGAGGCTTTTGAGATCGCATCCGGAGTATACCGTTCCAAGGGTGGAAAAAAATCTCTGAAAAATGTCCCAAGCCACACCATCCATTATGGATATATTTATGATAACGAAGAAATGGTAGACGAAGTGCTGGTCATGGCCATGCGCGGACCACGGACATACACAGGAGAAGATACCATAGAAATCGACTGCCACGGCGGCGTTTTAGCCATGAAAAAGGTACTGGAAACTGTGCTGAAAAACGGAGCCATTATTGCCGAGCCGGGAGAATTTACCAAGCGTGCATTCCTCAATGGAAGGATCGATCTTTCCCAGGCGGAGGCCGTTATGGATGTGATACAGTCCAAAAATGAGTACTCATTAAAGAATTCTGTAGGACAATTAAAAGGCTCAGTCCGAAAAACTGTACAGCAGATTAGAGAAAAACTACTGTACCATATAGCGTACATTGAATCGGCATTAGACGATCCGGAGCACTATGATCTGACAGGATATTCGGAAGAATTAGAGCAGATCGTAGCAGAAGAAAAAGAAAAAATACAGAACCTGTTAAAAACAGCCGGAGACGGAAAGATCATACAGGAAGGTATCCGGACCGTGATCCTGGGCAAGCCGAACGCAGGGAAATCTTCTCTGCTGAACCTGCTTCTGGGAGAGGACAGAGCCATCGTGACCGATATCGCAGGAACCACCAGAGACGTACTGGAAGAGTATATCAACCTGCATGGGATCACATTAAAGATCGCTGACACAGCTGGAATCCGCCAGACAGAAGACATCGTAGAGAAAATCGGCGTATCCAAAGCCAAGGAAATGGCAGCAGACGCAGACCTGATCCTCTATGTCGTAGATTCCTCCGTACCGTTAGATGAAAATGACGAAGAAATCATAAAAATTTTGCAAGAGAAAAAGACAATTGTCCTCTACAGCAAGACAGACCTTGAATCTGCTATAGATATAGAGGATTTAAAGAGCAGAATAAACCAGCCGGTGATCCCAATCTCCGCAAAAGAAGAAACCGGGATCACAGACCTGGAAGAAAAAATCCGGGAAATGTTCTTCAGTGGGGAGATTGACTTCAATGATGAAGTCTACATCACCAATGAACGCCACAGGCAGGAGCTTTTAAAAACACAGGAAAGTCTTTCTATGGTAGAAAATAGCATAGAAAGCGGAATGCCAGAGGATTTTTATTCCATAGACCTGACAGATGCATACGAAAGTCTGGGACGGATTCTGGGAGAATCACTTGGGGAAGACCTTGTTAATGAGATATTTTCTAAATTTTGTATGGGGAAATAATAACCGCATGGGCTGCGGAGGCCCCGGCCGAATGGCCGCATGGATTGCGGAATCCCGGCCGTATATGCCGTATGGATTGCGGAACTCCGGTCGTATAACCGCATAGATTGCGGCTCCCTGCTGTATGCCACATGGACTGCGGAAACCCGCAGAGGGTAGATCACATTGGAATGTGAGAAAACCGCAAAGGGGCACAAGGCCGCGCCCCTCTGCACACCCCTGGGCCTTTTTTATATAGTGCGGCGATTGTGGAATGCTGAAAGATGCTAACTTGTACCTGTATGCTTCTGTACTGGCAATTCAACACTGAGCCGAAATATGGCAGACGGAAGCAGGAATAACCCCGCAGACGTGCATTGCACGTCGAGAACCTCATTACAGTTCCACTGCAACCCCCTCGGCACAACGTTCCGCATCCAATACCGAAGCATACAGACAAAAGTCAACACCGTATCACACACCACAACCCAAGAACTCCTAAAAAAAAGCCCGAGGGGTGTGCAGAGGGGCCGTGGCTTTACGGCCCCTTTGCGGTTTTCCACAGCTTCCCAAAGCAAAAAAACCAGGCCTTCTGCCAAGCAAGAAAGTAAAAATAAAACCAAAAACCAACCACACAATAAACAAAGAAAAAGAAAATCACAAAGAAAAATAAAGAAAAAGAATAAGAGAAAAAATAAAGGAGAAAAAGCATGAAAAATCTGGAACAGTTTTTCGACATCATAGTAGTAGGCGCCGGCCACGCAGGCTGCGAAGCATCACTGGCATGCGCCCGCTTAGGGCTCAACACAGTCATGTTCACAGTCAGCGTAGACAGCATCGCCCTTATGCCCTGCAACCCCAATGTAGGCGGCAGCTCCAAAGGGCATCTCGTCCGTGAGCTGGATGCTCTCGGTGGGGAAATGGGTAAAAACATAGACAAAACCTTCATCCAGTCCAAAATGCTCAACCAGTCCAAAGGCCCTGCAGTCCATTCCCTTCGTGCACAGGCCGATAAACAGGCCTACAGCACAGAAATGAGAAAGACACTGGAAAATACAGAGAACTTAACCATCCGCCAGGGTGAAGTGACCGAGCTTCTGGTAGAAGACGGGCACATCACCGGTGTAAAAACCTTCTCAGGAGCCACCTACCACGCAAAAGCTGTAGTCCTCTGTACAGGAACCTACCTCAAGGCCCGCTGCATTTACGGCGACGTCAGCAACTATACAGGACCGAACGGCCTTCAGGCAGCCAATTACCTTACGGATTCCCTGAAAAAGCTGGGGATCGAAATGTTCCGCTTCAAAACAGGAACTCCGGCCAGAATCGCCGGAAACACCATTGATTATTCTAAGATGGAAGAGCAGTTCGGAGATGAAAGAGTCGTACCGTTCTCTTTTTCCACAGACCCGGAAGCTGTACAGATCGAGCAGAAATCCTGCTGGCTGACCTATACAAACGAAAAAACACACAAGATCATCCGTGCAAATCTGGACAGATCCCCCCTTTATTCCGGAATGATCGAAGGAACCGGACCACGTTACTGTCCGTCCATTGAGGATAAAGTAGTTCGTTTTGCAGACAAAAAACGCCATCAGGTATTTATTGAACCGGAAGGTCTTTACACAAATGAAATGTACATCGGCGGAATGTCCAGCTCCCTGCCGGAGGATGTTCAGTACGAGATGTACCATTCCGTACCGGGCCTGGAGAACGCCAGGATTGTAAAAAATGCTTACGCTATTGAGTATGACTGCATCAATCCGCGCCAGCTCTATCCCACACTGGAATTCAAAAAGATCAAAGGCCTTTTCAGCGGCGGACAGTTTAACGGAAGCTCCGGATATGAGGAAGCAGCCGCTCAGGGCCTCATAGCGGGAATTAATGCAGCTATGGAGGTAAAAGGCCGGGAACAGCTGATTTTGGACCGCTCAGAGGCATATATTGGCGTTCTCATCGATGATCTGGTAACAAAGGAGAACCATGAGCCGTACCGAATGATGACAAGCCGTGCTGAGTACCGTCTGCTCCTCCGTCAGGACAACGCAGATCTTCGTCTTCGCAAAAAAGGCTGGGAGGTCGGCCTGATCGATGATGAGACATACCATAAATTACAGGAAAAAGAGCGCCGGATCCAGGAAGAGATCGAGAGAGTGGAACATGCAACCGTAGGTGGTTCTGCAGAGGTACAGAGCCTTCTGGAATCTCTGAACAGTACCCTTCTGAAATCCGGAACTACCATTGCAGAGCTGATCCGTCGGCCGGAGCTTAACTATAAGGTGCTTGCACCCATCGATAAAGAAAGACCGGAGCTTCCGGAAGATGTATGTGAGCAGGTAGAGATCAACATCAAATATGACGGTTACATCCGCCGCCAGATGAAGCAGGTAGAGCAGTTTAAGAAACTGGAGCAGAAAAAGCTTCCGGAAGACATTGATTACGAAGATGTAGGAAGCCTCCGCATTGAGGCACGCCAGAAGCTGGAAGCCTACAGACCGGTGTCCATCGGTCAAGCGTCCCGTATCTCCGGTGTATCCCCGGCCGATATTTCCGTGCTTCTTGTATACCTGGAGGGCAGATCCGGACATAAAAACGGATAATACAAAGAATAACAATAAAACACAGAAAATAAGAGAGGAAGCTGCATGTACAATTTAGAAATCCTGGAAAAAGGCTGCGAGGAGCTTGGAATCACCCTCAATGACACGCAGAAAAACCAGTTCATTCGATTCTACGAATATCTTGTAGAAAAAAACAAAGTCATGAACCTCACCGGTATCACAGAATTTGACGAGGTTCTCGTGAAACATTTCCTGGACAGCCTCTGCTGCGTCAAGGCTGTAGATATGGGTAAGATAAAAACCGTTATGGACATCGGAACCGGCGCCGGATTCCCGGGTGTTCCCCTGAAGATTGCCTTCCCGGAGGTGGAAGCCTGCCTTCTGGACTCCCTCAATAAAAGAGTAAAATTCCTGGAAGAAACCTTTGCGCTCCTGGGCCTGGAGGGGATTTCCGCCATTCACGGAAGAGCTGAAGAATATGCAAAAAACAAAGCCTACAGAGAAAAATATGATCTCTGCGTATCCAGAGCAGTATCCGGACTTGCAACCCTGTCTGAATACTGTCTCCCGTATGTAAAAGTCGGAGGGCTTTTTGTCTCCTATAAATCCGGTTCTGTAAAGGAAGAAGCAGAAGCAGCAGAGAAAGCAGTAAAGATCCTTGGTGGAAAGATCAGGGATATTCAGTACTTTGACCTTCCAGGCTCCGAGATCGGCCGCTCCCTGGTCATTATCGAGAAGGTAAAAAATACCCCGGGCAAATATCCGAGAAAAGCCGGAACACCGCTCAGAGAGCCACTGGCATAAGATACCTCCTGTCGAACAAAGGCAAAATCTGTCCGACAGGAGATTTTTTTGTCCGGGAGTTTCACAAAATTATCACAAATTTATCCTACTTTTATCACAAATTACTTTTACACTATAATCCGATAGAGATGCCCCTGGATTCCCCCATTCTCTGTTTCATCCAGGGGCATTTTCTATTGGTATTGAAAAGACGCCAGAGTCAAGGGCTTCAGTTTCAGGACCTTTTGCCTCTGGCATCTTATAAAATGGGAAATCGATAATTAAAAAAAGTATTTCCCTGAGAATAAAAGGAGGAGAGTAAAGTGATCGAAGTAAGTAATCTGGTCAAAAAGTATGGCGATCATACTGCAGTTGACCATCTTTCCTTTCAGATCGAAAAGGGGAAAATTTACGGATTCCTGGGCCCCAACGGTGCAGGAAAATCAACAACTATGAACATGATCACAGGATACATTGCTTCCACAGAAGGAAAAGTGATGATCGATGGTCATGATATTCTGGAGGAACCGGAGGCAGCCAAGAAATGTATCGGCTATCTGCCGGAAATGCCGCCGCTCTATTTTGACATGACTGTTCTTGAGTACATGAAATTTGCGGCTGATCTGAAAAAAATCCCAAGAAACCAAAAAGACAAGCAGATAAAAGAAGTCATGGATATGGTAAAGATCGCAGACATGAAAGACCGTCTGATCAAAAACCTTTCCAAAGGTTATCGCCAGAGGGTGGGTCTTGCACAGGCGATCCTGGGATATCCTGAAGTGATCATCCTGGATGAGCCGACAGTAGGACTTGACCCGAAGCAGATCATCGAGATCCGTGACCTGATCAAAGGACTGAAGCAGAAGCACACGGTTATCCTAAGCTCCCATATCCTTTCCGAGGTAAGAGCAGTGTGTGATTATGTTCTGATCATTTCCCATGGAAAGCTGGTAGCCAGCGATACACCGGATAATCTGGAACGTCTGGCAGCAGGCTCCAACAGCCTCCTTATGAAGGTAAAAGGCGAGAAAGACACGATCCGAAAAGCTCTGGAAACAATCGAAGGCGTAACCGGGGTGGAAATGTCCTATGACAGCGATGAGAAATTGTGGAAAACAAAACTTTCCATTCAGGAAAATGTGGATATCCGTGAAAAAGTCTTCTACGCTATGGCAAAAGCGAACTGTCCAATCTACGAGATGCAGGTTAAGAGAGTTTCCCTTGAGGATGTATTCCTTGAGCTTACCGAAGGAGAGAAAAAATCCGCCGGAAAACCGGAAAGCTCACAGTGGAAACCGGTAGAAGACAGATCATCGGAAGAAGAAAAAACTCAGGAAGAAAAAAACGGGGAACCAGAGAAGGCTTCTGATGAGAAAGAGGGGGATCAGTCATGACAGCGATTTTTAAAAGAGAACTGAAAAGCTATCTGACCTCCATGGTTGGATATCTCTTCATATTTTTTGTCCTGGTGCTGACCGGAATTTATTTTTCCGCATATCAGCTTTCAGGTGGCTATTCAAAATTTGAAACTACCTTAAGCGCACTGACCTTTGTGTTCCTGATCGGTGTGCCGATCCTTTCCATGCGTGTACTTGCAGAAGAGCGCAAGCAGAAAACGGATCAGCTTCTTCTGACCGCACCGGTATCTGTATGGGATATCGTATTTGGAAAATATCTTGCACTGGTAGCTGTGTTTGCCATTCCGGTCGTGATCATGTGCGTTTATCCTCTGATCATGAGTAAATTTGGAACGATTTCCTATGCTTCCGCATACACCGGGATCCTGGGATTTTTCCTTCTGGGATGCGCGAATCTGGCGATCGGTGTATTTATGTCAGCACTTACAGAAAGCCAGGTAATTGCAGCAGTACTTACGTTTGTATTCCTGTTCGCCTTCTATATGATGAACGGAATTTCCTCATTCTTTTCACAGACCTCCATGTCAACTGCAGTGGCATTCGGACTTCTGATCGTGGCGATCGCGATCATCATTTATACCATGATCAAAAATGTCCTGATCTCTGTAGTGATCGGAGCTGTGGGAGAGATTGCCCTTGTGATCGTATACGTTGTAAAATCCAGTATTTTCCAGGGTGGTATCCAGAAGGTACTGAACGTATTTAACCTGAGCGGACATTATGATAATTTTACAAAAGGCGTGTTTGACGTGACAGGAATCGTTTATTTTATTTCTGTTATTGCGATCTGCCTGTTCCTTACCATGCAGTCCATTCAGAAGAGACGCTGGAACTAGGGGGTGAAGGGAAATGAAATTCAGTGAGAAATTTAAGAAAAATAAAGGCAAGGCAGCCGTACCGGAGACCGCACAGGACTCCGGCAAAAAGAAACATAAACCGGATCCGAAAAAGCTGGTAGGCACCATCAGCAAAAAACATATCAAAAATGGTTCCTACAGCATGGCTATGGCAGCTGTCTTTATCGTGATCGTGGTTGTGATCAATATGATCGTCGGTGCGATCCCATCCAAATATTCACAGCTGGATGTAAGCTCATCCAAGCTTTACACCATCGGTGATGAAACAAAGAAGGTACTGAAGGCACTGGATAAGGATGTTACCATTTATCAGATCGCGGCAAGCGGTTCTGAGGACGACACGATCTCCAATCTGCTTTCACGTTATAAAGATGAGTCTAAGCATATTAAAGTTGAGGTAAAAGACCCTGTTGTAAATCCGAAATTTGCATCGGAATATACAACCGATGATCTTGCGTCAAACAGCCTGATCGTAGTCTGCGGCGACAGAAACAAGGTTATCAATTACAACGATATGTATTCCTCTTCAGTAGACTATAATACCTGGCAGCAGACTACTACCGGATTTGATGGAGAAGGACAGATCACAAGTGCAATCGGTTATGTAACATCCGAGGATCTTCCGATCATGTACACCTTATCCGGACACGGAGAAAAAGATCTGGATTCTAGCTTTAAAGAAGATATCCAGAAAGCAAACATTGATATCAAGGAGCTGAACCTTCTCACAGAGGGAAAGGTTCCGGATGATGCAGACTGCCTGATGATCGTATCTCCGACCAGCGATATTTCCGAGGAAGAAAAAACAGAGCTCCTGGATTATCTGGAGGCAGGCGGAAAAGCTATGATCTTCTCGGATTATACACAGGATGATCTGCCGAACTTTGATGCGGTTCTTGAAAACTATGGTGTAAAGTGTGCCGAGGGAATCGTATTTGAGGGTGATAATCAGCATTATGGAATGCAAATGCCATATTATCTTGTACCAACAGTCAACAGCACAGATGCAAGCTCTGAGACAGCTTCTGCAGGCTCCTACGTACTGGCACCGTATGCACAGGGCATTCAGAAAACAGATGATGTAAGAGATACCGTAACCATCGACAGTATCCTGACAACCTCTGACAAGGCTTACTCCAAAACAAATATGCAGAGCAGCAATATCGAAAAGGAAGACGGAGATGTAGACGGACCGTTTGATCTTGGTGTTGCCATCACTGAGAAACTGGATGATGATAAGGAAACACAGATCGTTTACTACTCCACAGCAAATCTGATGGAGAGCCAGATAAACCAGATGGTATCCGGCGGAAATGAAAAGCTCCTTCTGGAGTCCTTAAACTGGATGACCAGCACAGACGACAGTAATTCCGTTTCTATTCCATCCAAGAGCCTTGAGTCCACAAGCCTGACAGTAACCGATTATGCGGCAGCCTTCTGGAAGATCTGTACCATTGGTCTGATCCCGGGAGTGTTCCTTGTTGCAGGATTTCTGATCTGGCTTAAGAGGAGAAAAGCATAATGAAAAAATCGACCAAACTTGTTTCAGCAGTTGTTGTTCTGGCAGTTCTCGGCGGCGTTTATGTGGGACTGAACACCTACGTATCCAAAGAAGAAAAGACAGAGAGCAGCGAAGAGGAAAGCAAAACAGAAGTGTTTTCCATGAAAACGGATGACATTAAATCCCTGGAATTTATCGTAGACAAGAAGGAAGTGACCTTTGAGAAAAAAGATGATTCCTGGGTGAAAAAGGATGAGACTGCTTTTCCTGTAAATCAGACAACTCTGGATTCCGCAGCTTCCGCCATCGAAACGGTGGAAGCGGACAGAGTCCTGGAGGATGTGGAGGATCTTACGGAATACGGACTGGATTCTCCATCGAACACAGTAACCGTTGATACCGCTGACGGGACAACGAAGTTCAACATCGGAGATGAGAATACGTCTACGAATCAGTATTACATTTCCAAGGATGATGATGACAGCACGGTATATGTAGTGGCAGCGGATACAGTGTCTCCGTTTATGGATTCCCTTTACGATTATGCACAGGGAGAAGATTTCCCAACAATTGATTCTTCCACAGTGAAAAAGGTCCAGGTCAGTGAGAATAAAGATTCTTATGTCCTGGAAGAAAATTCCGACGGAGCTACCTGGGATGTTTCCGGTGACGGAAACAGCGATAAAGAGTCTGCCGATACAACGGCAGCAGGAAATGTAACCTCCGGACTTGGAAACTTTGCATTTGACCAGTTTGTAAACTACAATGCAGAGGATCTTTCCCAGTATGGCCTTGATAAGCCCTATGCGACGATTACAGTGGATTATCAGGAAAAGGTGAAGAATAACAGCACAGACAGTACAGAATCCGGAGAAAACGATTCTACGGCCTCTGAGAGTGATTCTGAGAGCGGCGCCAGCGCTGACACGGATAGCAGCTCAGAAGATGCAGACAGCAAGACAACCACAGTGGATAAACAGCTTGTCATTTACGTTGGCGATGAGGCAGGAGATGGCAGCAGATATGTAACGGTAGATAACAAACAGATCTATACAATGTCAACGGATACACTGAGTGCAGTTATTGACAAGACGCCGTCAGATCTCTGGTCACTGATCGTCAATTATCTGTCTGTAAAAAATCTGGATCAGCTCCAGGTTACTTACGGTGAAACAACAAGTACTGTAAATGTTTCACGTGAAACATCCACAGATGATGACGGAAACGAAAAAGAAACAACAACCTATCAGCTGGATGGTAAGGAAATAGAAAGTACAACCTTTACCACCTTCTACAACAAGCTGATAAACATGGCAGGACAGAAGAGACTGACAGACGCTTATACACCGGCTGCAGACCCGGAGATGACCGCTGTATTCACAGACTCTGACAAGAACCAGACAACCGTTACCTTCTACACATATGACACAAACTATTATGCAGCTGTCGTTGGGGACAAGGTATTTCTTGTAAACAAAATGACAGTAAAAGAAATGTTCAATGCATATGAAACCATGGTAAACGGTGAAACAGAGACAGAAGCCACAGCAACACCAACAGCTGAGGCGGAAAAATAAAATATTAAGAAAATAAATAAAAACACCTCGGAGATCCGTAAACAATAAGGTGATCTCCGAATATCCGCTTGATGATCAGATATTCGGAGACACCACACAGATCAGGATTTTCCGGGGTGTTTTTATGTTGCTATTATTTTACGGTCCTTACAGATGAATAAGGTCCGTATATTTTTTTACCGTTTGTGATGCGGTATGCACGGATACGGTATTTGGTTGCGGTGCCTGGCTTTTTATCGGTGTAGGTTGTATTTTTTGTATTGCCGATAGCTTTCCAGGTTTTACCCTGAAGACGGTAAATGGTGTAGCATAGGTGATGATTCTGTCTGTTTTTGCGGTCAGTGGATTAGATGCATACCAGGTTGCTTTTCCATTGAAAACCGCAGGCTTGCAGTCAGAAAGAGCTCCGGTTTGTGAGTAGATCTGAGAAGTCATATTGCCGCTTCTTCTGAATCTGACAGGAATGTTTCTGAACTGAAATCTGCTGCATAGGTCAGGCACGGTGTACTGGCGAGCTTGATTTTCTATAACTGCTATAATTATAGCGTGGAGAATTGACGAGGACAATATAAAAAAACTGTACAGAAGCTCATCTGAGCAACTGTACAGTTTTAATTTTTCTATATCTAACAGAAGGTTCGGGGGAGCTTCTGTCAGTAACTAAGTATTATGCAAGACCTCTTTCTTCCAGCCAGTCGAAGAGAACAACTTTTTCTGCTTTCTTTCTCTTGGTCATGTGATTGAACTGAAGGATCGTCAGGATCGTGAAGATCACTAACAGTGCAACCATTACAATAATGGAAGTGGTAATGCTTCGGCCACCGCTGATCGTTGCACGGAATGCGTCGACCGTATAAGTAAACGGAACGTATGCATGGATCTTTGCAACGAATGAAGGTGAAACCTCAACCGGATAAGTTCCGGCAGATCCTGCAAGCTGAACGACCATGAATACCAGCATCAGGAAGCTTCCTACTTTACCAAGAGTAATGTTGAAGAAGTACATGATAGAGGTAAAGGTCATTGATGTCAGGCAGGCGAAGAGTACGGTTTTGCCCATCTCTGCAGGTGTGAATCCGTTAAATGCACGTAACAGCAGGATCAGGCAGATTCCCTGAAGGATCGCTACCGGATAAAGGACGGAAGCTTTGCTTGCCCACCATGCGAAACCGGATTTCAGTTTGCCCTTATACTGAGCCAGAGGATACATCAGGCAGAATGCCAGTGCGCCGACCCAGAGGCCTACAGACATCATGTAAGGTGCCATTGCGTGTCCGTTATTCGGGACATCGGTAAGTTTTGTTTCATCGCTTACAACAGGAGTTGCGAACATTTTGATCGTTTCATCACTTGCTGAATTGTCTTTTACAGTGGTAGCTCCATCGCTGAGGCTTGTGGTCAGTGTCTTGGAACCGTCTTTCAGTTCTTTCATACCACTTCCAAGCTTCTTGGAGCCATCATACAGCTGAGAGGAACCGCTCTGGATCTGGGCAGCGCCATCTGCAAGCTGTTTTGCACCATTGTTAAGTGTGCTGTTGTTGCTTACAAGTTTCTCGGTACCGCTGAGAAGTGTTGAGGTACCGTTTGCTAATGTCTTAGTTCCGTTTGCAAGAGTAGTAGCACCGCTGGAAAGGGTCTTGGCTCCTGTTGAGAGCTTTTTGGTACCGTCTGTAAGAGCGGAGCTGTTTTCGGAAAGCTTAGCAACACCATCGGTGTAGGTTGTGATTCCGGTTGTCAGTGTTCCGGAACCATCGGCTAATGCTTTTGTTCCATCTGCAAGAGTAGCAGCACCGCTGGAAAGAGCATTGGCTCCTGTTGCCAGTTTCTTGGTGCCGTCTGTAAGAGCAGCACTGTTTTCGGAAAGCTTTGCAATACCATCGGTGTAAGTTGTGATTCCATCTGTCAGTGCCTTAGAACCATCTGCCAGCTGACCTGCACCGGATTTGATATCCGGAAGTGCGTCAGCGATCTGTTTGCCGGCTGTTTTCAGATTCTTTGCACCGTCGTTGAGCTGCTTATCATAAGATGTCAGTTGGTCAAATCCATCGTTCAGAGCTTTGATTCCTGCTGCTGCAGCCGGGAAGGCTTCGACTGTGCCGTCTTCCAGAGACTGAAGTCCTGCGGAAACGTTCTTGGTTCCTGTGTTTACAGCCTGTGCACCCTGATACAGCTGGGTAACACCTGCAGAAAGCTGAGCGATCAGATTTGTAGGAAGCTGACTTGTAGCTGCAGATAACTGCTCTGCACCTGCGCTCATGGTTGTTGCACCTGCACTCATCTGGTTTGCACCATCTGTCATGGTTGTTGCACCCTCAGAAAGTGTGCCGGCACCCTGAGTCAGTCCTCCGGAGATCTGAGTCAGTCCGGAAGCTGCTTCGTTAAGCTTGGAAGCAACAGCATTCAGATTTTCCTGAGTAGAAGAGAGCTGACCGGATACACCAGCTGCAAGCTGTGAAACCTGATCAGAATAGCTGCTCATGTAAGAACCGTCCACGCCAGTCATTCCACCGGCTACGCTGTTTAAAGCGTTGATCACATCATTCAGAGCTGCTGCGGAAATGGTTCCGTCCTCAGAAGCGGTTGCCTGAATCGCCTGAAGCTGTGCTGCTAAATCGGTCATTGTCTGTCCGGCAGTACCAATCTTGGTATTTGCATCAGTAAGTGCCTCCGTTGTCTGCTGTCCGTATCCTGTAAGTATGCTGCTGACCTGATCACCTACCTGTGAGAACTGTGTGCCTGCATTCTGGAGAGCAGGGATCAGACTGTCTGTGATACTGCTGCTGGTCTGACTTGTGATGCCTGCGGCCTGAGTGATATATCCGGCTGCGTTGTTGATTCCGTCTGCGGCATTGTTCATACCAGCTGCAGCACTGTTCATACCAGCTGCGGCTGTGTCCATACCATCCTTTGCGGAAGTAAGGCCGGCTGCAAGCTTGTTGATGGATTCCTGTGTTGTTCCCTCTTTCAGAGCAGAAACCTTATCGTTCAGGGCTTTCAGTCCGTTTTCAAGCTGCTGTGTTCCGGATATCAGTGACTGTGAGTCATCGGTTCCTTTGGTAACACCGGTATTCAGCTGAGAGATACCATTGGAAACTGTTGTGAGTCCGTCTTCAAGTTTTGCAAGCTCTTTGGCACCGGCTGCGAGTTTGCCAGCACCAGCCACATAGGTGGTAGTTCCATCTGCAAGAGTGTCAGCACCAGCTACATACTGTGTTGCTCCGTCGGAAAGAGTATCAATACCTGCACTTAATGCATTTGCACCGGATTCCAGGCTACTTGCGCCGGATTTCAGCGTATCAGAATTTTTATTAAGCTCATCCACACCAGCGGTGTACTGCTGAACACCTTCATCCAGAGTATCTACACCGGTTGTCAGCTCAGGAACCTTTTCTGTCAGAGCTGCAACGCCGCTGTTCAGCTGGTTTGCACCGGATTCCAGGCTGCTTGCACCGGATTTCAGTGCATCAGAATTTTTATTAAGCTCATCCACACCAGCGGTGTACTGCTGAACACCTTTATCCAGAGTATCCACACCGGTTGTCAGCTCAGGAACCTTTTCTGTGAGGGTTGCAACGCCGCTGTTCAGCTGATCTGCACCATCGTCCAGGCTCTTTGCACCATCGTTAACCTTTGCAACACCATCGGTGTAGGTCTTAAGACCTTCGGTGAGACTGTCAGCACCGCTTACGAAAGTAAGAGTACTGGTGGAAAGCTTCTTAAGGTTTTTGGTAATTGTTTTGTTACCATCAGCTGCTGTATTCAGTCCGTCTTCGATCTTTCCGGATCCGTCTGCAGCTTCCTGCATTCCGTCACCTGCTTCTGAGATAGAATCAAAAACGGTTTCTGTATAGGTTTCCGTAACCTTGGAAGCAATGTTATCACGAAGCTTCAGCATTGCTGTTTCACTGAGCTTGGAGGCGATATAGTTGGTTCCAGGGTTTGTCTCATAGGATAGCTCCATTTGCTTTGGCTCGTTGTCCATTACAGTGGCTGCGTTTGCGGAGAAATTTTCCGGAATTTTGATAACCATGTAATAGGTTCCATTGGCCAGACCGTCCTCTGCTGTCTTGCTGTCTACAATGTTAAATGCCATTGAGTCGTTGTCTTTCAGCTCATCCGTCATGTCCTTACCTATGCTCAAGGTCTTGCCATTATACTCGACAGGTTTGTCTTCGTTTACCACGGCCACTGGCAGGCTGTCTACGTTTCCGTAAGGATCCCACATGGATTTCAGAAACAGACCTGCATAGATGATCGGGATTACGATAATGGCGATTACGACGATAAGCATGAGCTTGTTACGAAGTAAGCTTTTCCATTCGTTTTTGATCATATTACCTATCCCTTTCTTATTAAATTGTATTATCAAACATAGTTGATTAATCAAACTTTATTCCAGTAATGGCGACGAGATCTATTAATCATATTAAAATCTATTAATAGCTTTATATTCCATTATCAAACAAAGTGTTGATTTTCTTTACGTGATGTATTATACTAAACACATACCACAGATACAACCATTAAATCTTTACTGAATGTATATTAATAGACGGAAATGATGGAAGTGTCTATTACAAATAAAAAACTGCATAATAGACAAAAAGTACTTTATTTACTTTGAATTTATGTGCAGTTGGTAATATTAAATGCAGACAGGATTCCTATGTTTCAACACAAATATGCAGCAGATATCTGGTATCGTGTAGGTCGGCGTCGTTAACAATTTTGATCTTGTCAATTCTTAACAACAGTAGATATCTGGTATCATGCAGATCGGCGTAGAGAAAGCGAATGCTTTTATTCGTTTGAAGGATGCATTATGCATTGTATGACAGTTGCAGAGTATCGTAAGTAATAGGTGATTGAGGCGGAGGAAACGTGTTTGCTTTTTTGAATTGCAGGGGGAATTAAGATGGCGGAAAAAGTTGACAGAAGAGTACGTAAGACCAAGGCACAGTTGCGAGCGGGGCTTGCCCGTCTTATGCAGAAGAAGAGTATTAAGGAAATTACGGTAAAGGAACTGGTGGAAGAAGTTGATATCAACCGCTCCACATTTTATCTTCACTATACAGATATCTATCAGATGCTGGAATCCATAGAGGCTGAATTGATGGAGGAAATCACGCATCTGGTGGCAGACTATCCTCTGGATCCTCTTAATAATAAGGAGAGCTCGTATCCTTTTATTGAGCAGATATTTACGATCCTGGATCATAATAAGGATATTTGTATCGCACTTCTTGGAAAGAATGGAGATATGGCTTTTGTGAATCGTATAGAAAAACTGATCGCAGATACAGTGCTGCATCGCTTGTCAATTCGTCTGCCGAAAGACAACCGTGATATTGAGTATGCGTATGCGTTTTGTCTGAATGGATGCGTGGGAATGATCAAGACATGGCTGTCTTCTGAGAATCAGGAGAGTACACAGCATATGGCAGAGCTGACACATAAGCTGATCGATAATACAACACACATGTATCTGGAGCAGGCACTTAGATAAGAGAAATGTCCGGATGCATGCTGTGAGTCTGGTAAAAAATAAAGAGTATTGTTTCACGTTTGTTTGAGGGAAAACTCATGTTTCACGTGAAACAGTACTCTTTTTTTTATTGGCTTTTTGTTGGTTTATAGCATTTCCACAAATTACTGCATGAAGCTCAAGGGCTCCGAACATGAACAATGTTCTTTTGATACGTTGATTTCCAAAATTACTATAGATAAATTTTGTTTTTGGTGCCGGATCATAAGTTGTTTTTACAGGAAAATAGCTACCTGTTCCAGGAAATATTCCGGATCTTCCAGATGAGGAAGATGTCTGGTTTCCGGGATCACAGCGGTTTCAATGGAAGAATTCAGCTTCTGATATTCTTCTGCGATAAGAGAAGCGGAAGCTTCTTTTTCTCCGGAAATAATATAGATGCATGCATCGGAAGATTCTACGGCATTATTAATGCTGATATTCAGGTATTTGCCAATGTAGCTGGAATACAGATATTTAGCGTTGGAACCGCCCTTGTGAGCGGATTCATAATAGGTGTCTACCAGCGTATCTGTTACATGGAAGGGATTGTAGAACAGCTTTTCCATAAACAGACTGCTGATGGATTCGCGGGAAGCTACCATATGATAGATCAGAGTTCCGAAAATCGGAAGCTCGATAAAATACTTAAAGAGCTTGTTGTCTTTACAAGGTGCCTGCTTCAGGGAACTGAAGCTTGGTGGATTGACCAGCATGATCTTGCGGAAATGGTCGGAACTGTTACGGTAAGCCATGATCGCAAAAGAACCTGAGAAACCACTGGCAATAACATCGGTTTCCTCACGAATCACATTCTTGGCAAAATCACAGAGTAACTGAGCAAATACAAAATTGGTATAAGTAATATCCGGTTTTTCGGAACGTCCACATCCAAGAAGATCAATGGTGTAAACGGTATGTTCGGTTGCGAGCTGCTTCTCTATGGCATTCCATTCATAACCGGAAGCACCTGGCATGATGTCATGAATAAGAAGAATAGGGGTGCCATGTCCCTGTTTTGTATAAAAAATCTTTCCAAAACGCCAGTCATAGGTTCTGCTGTGTGGCTGTTCCAGCATATCTTTAAGCTGAGATGTGGCATCTATGAAACGGTTAGCAATATGAATAACACCTGCGGCAGTTCCGACTAAAGCTGCAAGAGTAAGTAGTCTGTGTCCATTTTTCTTCATTAAAAAGCCTCCTGGAATTCGTAAAAATAATCAGGACAGATGTAACGTAATTCAGGTATCTGATCTGATTTTTTCTGAATATTTCTTTGCTTTATTATACGACAGGAATGAAAAATTTACAATGCTTTTGTGGGAACCCTAACCTTGTTATTGTATGCTGACGCTACTGTCCATTCTGTTCTTGGCGATGATCGCTAAGTTGCTGTTCGTTCTGCTTTCAGTAACGCGCTTCGCAATGCAAAGAATGTATGTTGATCGCATAAATTGGTGCGGTATGGCTTCGGGCTTTCTGCGACCTTTGTTTATAAAAAAACTTACGGAATATTATCAGTGAACAGTAGCATCGCCAATACGCTTCATGATACATAGAAATCAGATTTCGAACCGATACAAGTAAGTCCCCTGCTTTAATTGCGAAGAGCAATAAGCAGAGGACTTACTTGTATCAGGAGAAGGAAAAGCTCCTTCTGATAAACTGTGAAGCAGTTATTTGGTTATGAGCAAGTAGCGAAGCGGACGCTGTTATCCGTTGGAATGCTTTTATACTTCAGTAAAATACCAAGCGTTTCACGTGAAACATTGGACTTGTTATCCGACAGAGCTGATGTTATACAGGATTGCCGAGGATGATGTTGATAAGAGTTTTGTTCAGCATCAGTGTGCGGTTCCATGGATTGAGAATTACTCCCTCAACAGACGGTTCTTGCAATGCAGAAGCAAAAATCTTATCAATATCTGCGGTAAATGTGGACATGATCTTATCACTGCCTTTTAACTCTTCGTCAAAGCTGGTAAATGCAGCCCACCATTGCTTTCCATCGTTGGTTTTGATCGCATGAAGAGAAATTTTTCCATCACCTTTTGGAGGTTCTACAGCAATGATCAGCTGTGCCTGCTCCTGCATTCTGTGACGGATCACGGTGAGAGTATGAGCAAGCATTTCTTCGGTTGATTCTTTTTGGAGTGCTGCAATGGCAGTTTCGATCTTTTCATTGCCATTTAAAGTCTTGTCTAATTGTTCTTTATAGAAATCGTTGCGATTATTTGTGGTGTTCATGTATAAAATATTCCTTTCAATCAGATGATAAATGACTAGTACAGCGAATATTAAGTAACCGCCATATTGACTTGTCTGATTTTTCATATGCTGCGTTGTCGTCAATCGCCGTAGCCACCGCTACGCCTCATTCCTTCGCCTTGCATATGAGAAAATCATCCTACGTCAATATAGCAGAAACTTAATTTTCGCTGTACTAGTACATTGTTTTCGAAATAACTATACCAATTACTTGTTGGTGAATCCGACTGCACAGATCTAAAAGCCTCAGCATAGCCAGCTACGCCTGCATTTTTATACCTGCACATTCGAATCCACATCCCACGCGATTGGTATAGTTATTTACGAAACAATGTATTAGCCGCAAACTGCAAGGAGTTTGCGGATGCTTTCTTTATGGATTATAGCATTTCAGGGGAAAATGAGGCAAGAGAAGAAGTGTTTTTAACTGAATCAAATAAGTCCCCTGGTTCGATTTCGAAAAGCAATAATCAGGGGAACTTGCTTGCATCAGGAGAAGTGCAGGCTCCTTCTGATAAACTGCGAAGCACTTATTCGGTTATGAGCAAGTAGTGAAGCGGATGCTTTTATCCGCTTGAATTAAATCAAGAAGTTTCCTGATTACTGATCACTCTGTTCTTGGTAATATACTTCGCGATGCACAGAAATTATGCTAATCGCATAAATTTGCATGGTATGTCCAGGGCTTTCAGTGGTCTTTGCTCACAAAAAAACTCGGAGGATAATATTACCAGTTAACAGTAAGTACCCTGCTTCAATTACGAAAAAGTAAAAAGTAATAAGTAATAAGTAATAAGCAGTGGGTGGCGTGTATTAGGAAGAATGCGACGGCGTTTAGAAACGGGGAAAGGAATAGTGGGCATGTCTGAAAACAAGGTACTGCACTAATTCATGTGGCCACTGTTATGGGTACATTGTAAGCAGGTCCTGATAAATTGCAAAGTAGCTATTGGGTGTAGAACTGCGTAGCGAATACGGGTATTTTTATTCGTTTGATCCCAAATTGGATAGATATGTTTGCACACTTGAAGGTGAGTTGCCAGATACTGTCATCAGTATTCCGCATGATTTCGGTTAGATGCTTTTGTGAACTGGATGGGGAATTAATAAGTTAAGTGAATGTAATAAAAATGTGTATTTATATGAAAAAACGGAGGGTAAGGCGGAAAATATGGGGGGATTTTATAGAACGATATAAGAGTAAGGATGAAATAAAGAGAAATAAGAGATTATTTCTGCGAAGAGAACACTATGATAATGATAATAGCACAAACGTTAAGTACGATAAAAAGGACTTTATGAAAGAAAATACTGGCAAATAAATAGAAATAATAGGATATTTACGAATAAAAAAGTATTAAAGTACAAATTATAGTACTTTAAATAAAAAAGTACGATAAAACGTACTTTACACGTATACACACACATAAAAAAGCCTTGAAATGCAAAGCGTGCACCTGCACACATACGGCAAAAAGATAAAATATAGATCCGTTCCTACTTTAAACATGTGAAATTTTGATTGATCGAATAAAAGAAAGTAGCTGCTTCGATTACAAAAAAACAATAAGCTGTGGGTGGGAAAATACTTGTACTCTTCCTGATAAACTGTAAAACAGCTATTTTGTGTAAAACTATGATCGAATGCAAAAATTTTTGTCCGCATGACTGGGATAAAGGGAAGGCAGGGAAGTGTTTTACGGCTTGATTTAGAAGAAAAAGCCTATTAAGTGAAATTTATTTTATGCCAGTTCTATGCCGGAACCTTATTCAGATACATTTTATATTGGATATTACAAAATGAAACTATGCTTGAAAAAGTCTTTAGTTAACATGTACATAACGAATATATAACAGGATTGGAAGAAAAATGAAATAAATATGCAAATCTTTCGTAAACATAATAAAATAAACAAAAATCGAAAATTCCAGTTTCATAATATTATATTTTTTTTCACAAGAGATACATGTATTTCACACTATAAAAACGCTCCGGGAAAAGAGGTTTCCATTTACTATATATAGATGCTTTTGGGGAATATAAAGATAACAGCCACATTATTTTGTGGATGGAGTTTCTTGTATTTTTTACATGCTTTCGTGATACAGATAATGCCAGAGAGAATATATCGGAGTATTTTTTTGATATTTCTCATTGATTTTATAATGTGTTCGTAACTGTTCAGTACCCTTGCAGTTACAAGTCAAACCGTGTCCTTGATCGATTTTGTTGATGGCATTTTTAACCGGATAGAGGAAGTCACTTGCTTCAATTATGAATATTGGTTTGATAATCTATCTTCGGATGTTTCACGTGAAACATCCGAAGACAGATTAAGAATAAAGAGTCATAACCCCATCTTTGACAATTGCAGAAATAAAAATAGCTGTAGTTCGTGCTTATGTGTTTTATGGTAGGTTTAATATAGATTTTAATCGAATCAAGTAATTCACCTGCTTCAATTGTGAACTACAATAAGCAGTGGTTGGGGACTTGCTTGTATCAGGAGAAGTACAGTCTCCTTCTGATAAACTGCGAAGCATTTATTAAGCTATGAGCAGTAGTGAGGAGGATGTTTTTATCCGCTTGACTTAAAAAATGTTTCGCAACAACGACAACTCATATGCGCTTTACGGTAGCGTGATATAGTTTTTAATCGAGTCAGGAGGTCCCCTGCTTCAAGTGTAAGAAGCAATAAGCAGCGGTTGGTGACTTGCTTGTATCAGGAAGAGTACAAGCAAGTTTTGATAAACTGCGGAGCAGTTATTCGGTGTAAAGCTGCGTAGCAACTGCGGATGCTTTTGTTTGTATGACTCGAATCAGGAATTCCCCCCCCTGTTTTTGGCTTCAATTGCAAGAAACGATAAGCAGTGGTTGAAGAACTGCTTCTTATCAGGGAAGAGTAGTTTGTAGTCCTTTTGGTAAATCGCGAAGCAGTTATTCAGTGTAGAACTGCGAATGCGGTTACAGATACTTTTGTTCGCTTGATAATAATAATGTTTTTAGTGTTCAGATAAAATTTGAAAATGCTATAAATGTTGTAAAAGAAAGGGATTTCGATGTCTATGTAGCAGCAGTGTGCAAGGTTCCATAAAAGATAATATATCTATACCGAGAAAATCGAATTATTTTCGAGATTACGATAAATCAGAACAATTTCAGCAAAATATCTATAAATGGGAACTTCATTTCTGGTACGTTTTTATGGCGTAAAATATATAGTCTGATTGACAGCAAATAAAACTGGAAGTTTATGCGGAGTTGATGGACTTTATAATCGATGTACTGTTACTGTCAAACTTTTGTTTAGTCCGGAATGAGTTTGGGTATACTACACAATAAATAAAATAATTCAAAACCTATTTTCTATTGTTTCACGTGAAACATTATGTGGCAGTTTAAAAATAAAAGTGTTATAATGATATCCAATGAGTAAAAATCCCTTAAAAAAATAAAAAGGAGGGGTACAATGGGACGAATCATTGCAGTTGCCAATCAGAAAGGCGGGGTTGGAAAATCAACGACAGCCATCAATCTATCGGCCTGCCTTGCTGAAAAAGGGAAAAAGGTTCTTGCCATCGACATTGATCCGCAGGGAAATACGACCAGTGGACTTGGCGCAGACAAGAATGCAGTAGAAAACACCCTTTATGAGCTGCTGCTTGGAGAAGCAGAGACCAAGGATACCATTATAAAGAACGTTGTAGATAATGTTGACCTGATACCATCGAATATGAATCTTTCCGGTGCAGAAATTGAACTGGTTGATCTTGAGGATAAAGAATTTATCCTGAAAAAGATCACGGATAAACTTCGCCGGAAATATGATTACATAATCATGGATTGTCCGCCGTCACTGAGCATGCTTACAATTAATGCTTTGACAGCCGCAACCTCCGTTCTGGTGCCGATTCAGTGTGAGTATTATGCATTGGAAGGTTTGTCACAGTTGATACATACCATCGAACTGGTAAGAGACCGATTGAATAAGAGACTGAAGATCGAAGGCGTGGTCTTTACTATGTATGATGCCAGAACAAATCTGTCACTTCAGGTTGTAGAAAATGTAAAAGAAAACCTGGACCAGAATATATACAAAACGATCATACCGAGAAATGTACGACTTGCAGAGGCACCAAGCTATGGAAAACCGATCAATCTGTACGATTCACGATCTACAGGAGCAGAGAGTTATCGCCTCCTGGCAGAAGAAGTTATAGGCAGGGAGGACGAGTGATGGCTGGAAGAAGAACAGGAGGCCTTGGAAAGGGTCTTGACGCACTGATCCCGAACAAAGCAGGCGGTCCGTCAAAGGAACCTGCAAAAAAGACAAGATCTGCAGTTGTAAAAAAAGACAAACCAACTGAAAAAGATAATCCGGCCGCAGAACGACTTGTGAAAATTTCCAGCGTAGAACCAAATCTGAATCAGCCCAGAAGACATTTTGATGAGGATGCGCTGCTGGAACTTTCGGAATCCATTAAACAGTACGGTGTTCTTCAGCCGTTGTTGGTATCCGATAAGAAGGATTATTTTGAGATCATTGCAGGCGAACGCCGCTGGAGAGCTGCCAAGATGGCAGGGCTCAAGGAAGTTCCTGTTGTTGTAAAAGAGTTTACAGACCAGGAAATCGTAGAAATTTCCCTGATCGAGAACATTCAGCGGGAAGACCTGAATCCTATAGAGGAAGCGATGGCATACAAACGTCTGATGGAAGAGTTTCACCTGAAACAGGATGAAATCGCAGACAGAGTTGCCAAAAGCAGAACTGCAGTAACTAATTCCATGCGTCTTCTGAAGCTTTCTTCAAAAGTTCAGGAAATGGTAATTGCAGATATGATCTCAGCTGGTCATGCGAGAGCACTTCTGGGAATTTCTGATGAAGCTCTTCAGGAAACAACAGCCATGAAGGTTTTTGATGAAAAACTCAGTGTTCGTGAGACGGAAAAACTTGTAAAGAATCTGGTTTCTCCTGCGAAAAAAGTAAAAACAGAGAAAAACACAGCAGAAGATGCCATTTATGAGAGCCTGGAAGAAAAAATGAAAGGTATCATGGGAACAAAGGTATCCATTCAGCGAAAGAAAAACAACAAAGGTAAAATTGAAATTGAATATTATTCCAGAGATGAACTGGAGAGGATCATTGATCTGTTCGAATCTATCAGATAGGAGGCAGAATGAGCGGGATTTTTGAAAGCATGGGAATTGATTCCGGGATTGTGATCATTGTTTTGCTGATCCTTACCATCATTCTTCTGATCAATGTGGTGAGTAGCAATATGCGTCTCAGCCGTTTGGAACGGAAGTACAAGATGTTTATGAGAGGCGGAGATGCACAGTCACTGGAAAAAGTTTTTGTAAGAAAATTTGCACAGATCGATCGGCTGTATGAAGCAAAGGAAGATCATGATCATGACATCAGCTTTATCAAAAAAAATATGAATGTAATGTTCAGCAAATATGGCGTTGAAAAGTATGATGCATTTGATGATGTAGGTGGAAAACTCAGCTTTGCACTGGCGCTTCTTGATAAAAACAATACGGGTCTGATCTTGAATGCGGTTCACAGCCGCGATAACTGTTTCCTTTATTTAAAGGAGATCGTAAAAGGTGAGTCCTATGTTGTACTTAGTCAGGAAGAAGTGGAAGCTTTGAGAAAAGCAGTAAACTTTGGCCTTGGTGAGATTGAGAAGGAATAAAAAACTGCAAAGAGTAAGAATATTTTTAATACAGGAGGAATATCATGTTAGACATTAAGTTTGTGAGAGAGAATCCGGAGGTTGTAAAGCAGAATATCCGCAATAAGTTCCAGGACAGCAAACTGGAGCTGGTTGACAAGGTTCTCGAACTTGATAAAGAAAACAGAGAGATCAAGCAGGAGGTTGAGGCTCTCCGTGCTGAGAGAAACAAGATCTCCAAACAGATCGGTGCTCTTATGGGCCAGGGAAAAAGAGAAGAGGCAGAAGAGGTTAAAAAACAGGTTGCTGCATCCGGAACTCGTATTGAGGAACTTTCTCAGAGAGAGAAAGAGGTTGAGGAAGAGCTTCTGAAAGATATGATGGTGATCCCGAACATCATCGATCCTTCTGTACCGATCGGTAAAGACGACAGCCAGAACGTAGAGATTGAGAAATTTGGTGAGCCGGTTGTTCCGGATTTTGAAGTTCCGTATCATACAGATATCATGGAGAATTTTGATGGAATCGATCTTGACAGCGCAAGACGTGTTGCCGGTAACGGATTCTATTATCTGATGGGTGATATCGCACGCCTTCATTCCGCAGTAATTTCCTATGCAAGAGATTTCATGATCAACCGGGGATTTACTTACTGCGTACCGCCTTTCATGATCAGAAGCAACGTTGTTACAGGCGTTATGAGCTTTGCGGAGATGGATGCTATGATGTACAAGATCGAAGGTGAGGATCTTTACCTGATCGGAACAAGTGAGCATTCCATGATCGGTAAATTCATTGACCAGATCATCCCGGAGGAAGAGCTTCCGAAGACACTTACAAGCTATTCTCCGTGCTTCCGTAAAGAGAAAGGTGCTCATGGACTTGAGGAGAGAGGTGTTTACCGTATCCATCAGTTCGAGAAACAGGAGATGATCGTTGTCTGCAAGCCAGAGGAGAGTAAGATGTGGTTCGACAAGCTGTGGCAGAATACAGTAGATCTGTTCCGTTCTCTTGATATTCCGGTTCGTACGCTTGAGTGCTGCTCCGGTGACCTTGCTGATCTTAAGGTAAAATCCCTCGATGTTGAAGCATGGTCTCCACGTCAGAAGAAATACTTTGAGGTAGGAAGCTGCTCCAACCTTGGAGATGCACAGGCACGTCGTCTGAAAATCCGTGTAAACGGCAAAGATGGCAAGAAATACCTTGCTCATACATTAAACAATACAGTAGTAGCACCTCCGAGAATGCTCATTGCTTTCCTGGAGAATAACCTGAATGCAGATGGATCTGTAAACATTCCAAAAGCTCTGCAGCCATATATGGGCGGTATGACAAAGATTGAGAAAAAGACACGCGCGTAAGAGAAACGCAGGCTTTTTCAGGGAGGTGTTCTTGTGCACAGTTATTTAAAGACCGTTGGTTTTTCACAGATTACCAGAAGAAGTGAAATAAAAGAGATCATCCGTGATGTGATCGCAAGCTACGATGAAAAGGTTTGCGTGGAAAATCATCCGGAAGGCGTATTTGTACAGTTTTCCAAGAATTATGGCTGTGACTGTGGAATCAGCGTTTGTGGTCAGTACGATGAGAACGGTGAGTTTCACGTGGAATATTATTTCCCATTTTTCAGGGGAACAGGAATCACATCCAAGGAAAAAGTGACTGTTGAACGTCATACAGATAAGGAATCTTATGCAGGAGCATGTGATGATTTGCGTATTGGCGTGACTATGATCTTTTATCTGCAGAATCTGGCAGAATATATGCAGGAGAAATACAAAGGCCTGAAAGACCCGGGGGACCGTCCGGTGACGGTTTCCGGTCTGGCTTCTGAGGGAAAGATCCTGTTTCCGCTGCAGAAGGATAAGGAAGCGGTAAAGGTGGAGAGAGAGCTTTCCAAAAACAGGACTAATCTGATCGCAGCAGCGCGTAATGGTGATGAGGAAGCTATGGAGAGCCTTACAATGGAGGATATGGATACTTACTCCATGATTTCCCAGAGAATTGTTACAGATGATGTTCTCACGATCGTGGATTCTTATTTCATGCCTTATGGAATCGAATGTGATCAGTATAATGTTCTTGGTGAGATTCTGGATATCATGAAATTTAAGAATATCCTGACAGGTGAAGAAATCTGCCAGATGACTATAGAGAGCAATGATATACAGTTTGATATCTGCATCAACAGCAAAGATCTTCTCGGTGAACCGGCAGTTGGACGCCGCTTCAAAGGAACAATCTGGCTGCAGGGTCAGCTGCACTATTAAGTTTTCGAATTTAGAATTAATTCTTGTAATTTCAAAATAAATATAGTAAAATAATGGTTGTGAAACTTTTGGAAGTGTTCGAAATGTTTCACAACTATATATGTCCATATAGCTCAGCTGGATAGAGCACTCGCCTCCTAAGAGAAAGCCGAGGCATTCCCCA
>OOAE01000320.1_pt1 | contig 48373 bp, 40 predicted proteins | sample 1671271 | NCBI WGS metagenome assembly OOAE01 (sample SAMN06348139, study PRJEB24527) | human gut metagenome | biome: human gut; feature: ankylosing spondylitis patient; material: feces | host: Homo sapiens | place: China | collected 2015-10 | reverse complement strand
AAAGAATGCGGCAAGGCAATATTAAACTGGCTTATCCCTACATGGATAGTATAAACTAATTTTGAACACCTACTTACCTAATCATTTATCTACGAGCCACCTCCATCAACTCTATGAAAAAGAACCTATTCCTCGTTCTTGCCCTCTGTCTTTTGGGCGCAGTGAACGCGAAAGCGCAGTTGGCAAACGTGTTGCCGAAGCCGCAGATTGTCAGAACGCACAAAGCGGAAAAGCCCTTCAAGCTGAAGCGCTCCGTGGTGCTCTCCGACGCCACCGCTACGCCCCTTCTCAAGGAGGTGTTGACGAAGGCGGGATGCCGCATCGTGCCGCAGGCCAAGGCCCGCATTGACGTGGATATCGTGGACCGCCTGCCCAACGTTTATGATTACCCCCTGCACGGCTTCCCCTGCGAGGGCTATGCGCTCGACATCACGCCAAACAAGGTCACTATCAAGGTGCTTAACGGAACGGGAACCATCCGTGCCGCCCAAACGCTTGCACAAATGGCTGGAGAGAAGGCAACACTTGAGGCGGCGAGCATTGAAGATTGGCCAGCCTTCAAACTGCGCGGCGTTATGCACGACGTGGGCCGCTCGTTCATCAGTTTCGAGGAACTCAAACATGAGATTGACCTGCTCTCGCGCTTCAAGGTCAACACGTTCCACTGGCACCTGACGGAAAACCTCGCATGGCGCTTCGAAGTGAAGGCTTTCCCCTGCCTCACGCAGGCGGCCTACGCCGTGAGAGAGCCGGGGCGTTTCTATACGCAGGCGCAATGTTCCGAACTGGAAGCGTATGCCGCGGAACGCGGCGTGACCATCATTCCGGAAATCGACATGCCGGGCCACAGCCAGGTGTTTACGCGCAGCATGGGCTTCGACATGCAGACGGAAGAAGGGCGCAAAGCCTTGAGAGTGATTCTCAAGGAAGTGGGACGCACTTTCCCGCGGGCGCCCTACATCCACATCGGCGGCGACGAGGTGACGGTCAAGCCGGGCTTTCTTGAAGAGATGGCTACTTTCGTGAGAGACACACTGCGAAAGAAGGTCGTCGTTTGGAACCCGATACGCGCGGTGCGCATCAGCAAGGAGATTGCCGACATGACGCAGATGTGGTCGGAGGGAGGTCGCGTCGTGGAGGGCATGCCCAACATCGACTGCCGGTACAACTACATCAACCACTTCGATGTCTACGCCGACTTGGTGGGCATTTTCAAGAGCAACATCTATTACGCCGACCGCGGCAACGAAAACCTGGCGGGCGCCATTACGGCCATTTGGAACGACACGAAACTGCCCTCGGAGCGTGACATCATCCAGCAAAACAACTTCTACGCCAACGCGCTCGCCACGGCTGAAAGGGCCTGGCAAGGAGGCGGCAAGCAATATATTGAGCAAGGAGGCACGACGCTGCCCAACGAGGGCGAAGAACTGGCAGCGTTTACGGACTTCGAGCGCCGTTTTCTTTTCCACAAGGCGCACACCCTCGCCGCCGAACCTGTGCCTTACGTAAAACAGACCAACATCCATTGGCGCATCACGGAGCCATTCCCCAACGACGGCGACGCAGGCAAGACGTTCCCGCCGGAAACCATTGCGCAAGACCCTCTGCCCACCGTTTTCAACTATGAAGGGAAGACCTACGGCAGCCGCTTGGCCACGGGTGGCGGCATCTATCTGCGCCATATCTGGCACCCCAGAGTCCCCTCGTTTTTCGAGCAGCCTGCCAACGGGCAGACGGCCTATGCCTGGACCTACGTGTTCTCGCCGAAAACACAGACGGTGGGCGCACAGATTGAATTTTACACTTATAGCCGCTCGGGCAACGAATACAGCCCGACAGTGGGAAAATGGGACCGCCGCGGTTCGCAGGTTTGGGTGAACGGAGTGCCAGTGCCAGCGCCCTTCTGGAAGTGGGTTGATACGAAAATCCTGCAAGACCAAGCCGAAGATGGACTGACGAACGAGAATTTCACGTCGCGCCCTCCTGTGCCAGTCAAACTGAAAAAGGGATGGAACAAGGTGCTATTGAAACTCCCGCACGCTAACAATGGAGGAACGGGACGCGACAAATGGCAATTCACCTTCGTTCTGACAACGCCCAACGGAAAAGATGCCGCACCAGGACTCATCTATAGTCCGGAGCGACGGAAATAAGAGAAGTATTCCATCTACTTATAAAAACGCCACCCCAACAATGAATCCACCTCTTTCACATCCCCACGTTCTCCCCACTGGAAAAAAACGCCCCGCCATCGCCTTGATCATTCCCAACACGCTGACAGCTCTGGGCCTTGCGGGCCTACTGACGCGCATGGTGCCCCATGCCGAAATCGCCCTCTTCCACGACTTCCGAGAGGCGGAAGCGGAAACGGAGCGGGGAAAGGCGTTTTTCCATTATTTCACCACCGCGCCCGTTCTCCTGAACCACGCCGCGTTTTTCCTGCGCCATCAGCAGAAAACCATCGTGCTGGTCCACGGCGATGACGTCCGCCATCTGCCGCAGGGTTTCCACACGCTCAATGTTCTGCAAAGCGAAAAAGAGCTCGTCCGCGCCTTCCTGCTTCTGGCGGAAGGGGCGCACAACCGTGGCGGAAGAATCCCCGACTCTGTGCGCGAGGCACAAGGGGAACGCGATGTCGCGCATCTGCTGACACCACGTGAACGCGATGTGCTACGCCTGCTCGTGGAGGGAAACACGAGCAAGGAAATCGCGCACACGCTGGGCGTGGAAATCTCCACCGTCATTTCCCACCGCAAGAACCTGGCAGAGAAAATGGGCACAAAAAACATGGCGGCCCTCACCATCTTTGCCGTGACACACGGCATCGTGAAGGCGGAAGATATATAAGTTGGGGGTAAAGCGGAGGGGACAACAAAACGTTTTTCTCCCGGACACACCACCCCTAAAAAGCAGATTTAACAGATTGACATGAAAATCCTTGTATCAGACGAAATAGAAAAGGTGTGTCCTTCCTTTGTGGGGGCGCACGTAGAGGTTTCTGTTCGCAACACGCCTTATTCCGAAGGTCTGTGGAACGAAATCAACCGCTTGGGGCAGCAGCTCCGGGCCACGCTCACCACCGAGACGCTGAAGGACATTTCGGGCATTGCAGCCACGCGCCGCGTTTACCGCGCCTGCGGAAAAGACCCCTCACGCTATCGCCCTGCCGCGGAAGCGCTCATCAGGCGTATGCTGCAAGGGAAGGAACTTTACCAAATCAGCACACTGGTGGACTTGGTGAACCTGGCGAGCATCAAATTTGGCTACAGCATCGGCGGTTTTGATGCCGAAAAGTTTGAAGGCGACACGCTGACGTTGGGCATCGGCAAGGCGGGAGAGCCTTACGAGGGCATCGGGCGCGGACTGATCAACATCGAAGGACTGCCCGTTTACCGCGACTCGCGCGGCGGCGTGGGAACACCGACGTCGGACAACGAACGCACGAAAATCGATCTCAACACGACGCACCTTCTGGTGCTCATCAACGGCTACGACGGCAACGAAGAGAGCGTACGCGCCAACGCGGAATTTCTCATCCGCCTGGCGTGTGACTTCTGCGAAGGACACGACGCGAGCTATTATATTTACAGATAAGTAACGGTAAAAGGATTACTAAATTTTCTCCCCCAAACACCCCACACGGATGAACGACAATATCACTCTCATGCGTCAATGGATTGACCAACTGAACAAGGCTTCGGAGGCCTACTACAACGGACAGGGCGAACTCATGACCGACTACGAATGGGACGCTCTTTTCGACAAACTCAAGGAAATGGAACGCCAAACGGGCATCACGCTCGAAGGCTCGCCGACGGCAAAGGTCTCGGAAGACAACATCACGGGGCAGAAGGAGGAACACGAATTTGCGGCCCTCTCGCTGGCCAAGACGAAAAGCACGGCCGAACTGGCGAAATGGGCCGAAGGGCGCCCCGTTTGGCTCTCGTGGAAACTCGACGGACTGACGCTGGTGGTGACCTACGACAACGGCCGCCTGACGAAGGTGGTCACGCGCGGCAACGGACACACGGGCACCAACATCACGCACCTCGCCCCCGCCATCGCGGGCATTCTCCCCGAAATCGCGGACAAAGGGCACGTGGTGGTGCGCGGCGAAGCCGTCATTTCCTATCAGGACTTCGAAATCTTCAACATGGAGAACGACGAGGCGTATGCCAACCCCAGAAACCTCGCCTCTGGCTCGCTCACGCTGAAGGACATCAACGAGGTGCGCCGCCGCCACATCCAATGGATTGCCTTCACGCTCGTGCATGCCGATGAAGCCCCGCAGTCATGGGGCGCACGCATGGACCTTTTGGCGGCATGGGGCTTCACGACGGTGGAACGCCAACTGGTGGAGCAGCCAACTGAGGAGGCCATCAACGACATGGTGGACCACTTCTCCCGCCGCGTCACGGAGCGCGAGAACCCCTACCCCGTTGACGGCCTCGTTGTCACCTACGACGACACAGCGTATGCCGCCACTGGTTCGGTGACGGGACACCATGCCACGCGTGCCGGCCTCGCCTTCAAATGGCAGGACGAGAGCGCCGCCACGCAGCTCGACCATATTGAGTGGTCGTGTGCCGCCTCCACGATTTCTCCCGTGGCGGTGTTCAGCCCCGTGAGTCTGGAAGGCACCACCGTGAAGCGGGCCTCGCTCTGCAACATCAGCGAATGTGAGCGCCTGGGCATCGGCGGCCGTGGCACGATGCTCTCAGTCATCAAGGCCAACAAGATTATCCCGAAGGTGGTCGATGTCTCCCACCGCGAAGGTGTGCTCGACATCCCGGCGTCCTGCCCCGTCTGCGGCGCACCAACAACGGTGCAGACGAGCATGAGCGGCACGAAGACGCTTCATTGCACCAACGCAAAATGCCCTGCCAAACAACTGCGCAAATTCGCACGTTTCGTCTCGAAGGCGGGCGCCAACATCGACGGCATCAGCGAACAGACCATTGCGAAATTCATCAACCTCGGATGGATCAGCGACTATGCCGACCTCTATCATCTCCAGGACCACGCCTTGGAGCTTTCCATGATGGAGGGCTTCGGCCGCAAATCGGTGAGCAACATGCTGCGGAGTCTGGAGAAGGCCCACAAGGTGAAGGCCCGCAACCTGCTCTACGCACTCTCCATTCCCCTCTGCGGCGCCGACGTCTGCAAACGCCTGCTGGCCGCATACCCTCTCAAGGAACTGGCAACGCTGGCCGCGACCACCGACGACACGGAATTCTTCGCACACATCGACGGCATCGGTCCTGAGAAGTCGGCCGCCGTAGTGGGCTGGTTCCACGATGCAGCCAACAACGCATCTGCCGCCCGCCTACTCGACCTTCTGGAGGTGGAGGAGGAGAAAACGGAGGCGGCGGGAACACGTTGCGACAAACTGACGTTTGTCATCACGGGCGACGTCCACCATTACAAAAACCGCAACGAACTGAAAGCCTACATCGAAAGCCAAGGGGGAAAGGTGACGGGGAGCGTCAGCAAGTCGACCAGCTTCCTGATCAACAACGACACGGCTTCGATGTCTTCAAAAAACAAAAAGGCACACGAACTGAACATCCCCATCATCAGTGAGGAGGATTTCATACAACAGTTTGCAGAATAAAAAAAACAACAGCCCTGCTGCCCGAATAAGAACCGGCGGCAGGGCTATTTTTCACAGTTCCTATACTTGTCAGCGAACGCAGGACGAGGTACGAGCGAACGTGGGACGAGACACGATCGAACGCAGGACGAGACGCAATCGAACGCGGGAGGGCGTTCGCTAAATGTCATAGGGAATGAATCGGCAGACAGGGGGAGGAAGATAGGTAAAAGGCGGCTGACGGCAACTCTTCTAAAGACGTCGCGGTTGCCATAATTATATATGTTTTACAGCTTTAGTAATGTTGAAAGAATAAGTTCCGCAATTTTGTACCTGCATTTTTGAGCTATTTTTGAGCTTATTCGAAGGAGCAATGCGAGCATTGTGACTGAGAATGAGTTCGAAAATAGCCGAAAAGACAGGGGAGTCTATAGAATATTACTTGCCAACGGCAAAATTGCGGAAGTTATTTTTTCGACATTACTTAGCCTCATCAAACGTCCCACTTTGCTGGCAACGACACAGGATATGTGGGAAAAAAGTTGTATTTTTGTGATGTCTGGGATTGGGATACCTTTGGGCATCTCGAATATCCTGTTTTTTTTATCATCCCTAATCTATTATCAAATCAACTTCATCTCCCATGAAACAAAACCTACGGAATTGGTGTATCTGCCTGAGCGCCATGTTGGCATGGACTCTGAATGCTGTTGCAGGCATCGAAGTGAGCCAAACGCTGCCGACATCGGGCACACCAGAACACCGCTACACGATGATGAACGCACAAGGCTATTATTGCAATGCCACGACATCACCAACTAAGGATTCTGACAAATATGCCCAGTTTGCTTTTTACAGCAGCGCTAAGGCCGACACTTATTACGTGTATAACGTCACAGCCAAAAAGTGGTTGGGCTACGACCAAAAAAACAGCTACACGGCCCTAACGGGCTTTGTCAAAATGACCACGAAGAAGAGCCTGGCTTCTGAGTTCAAGATTACGGAAATCAATGGCGATTGCTATGAAATCCAACCTTATACGACCAATGGCGTGGCCGCCATCTATCTCAACTGGTACAGAGGCGTAGGAGCCGACAACCCAGAAAATGGCACCATGACGCTTGGTCTTTGGACAGACAACGGCAGCAGCGACAAGGGGTCGAAATGGAGTTTCAAGGAGGTGGGCGTCAAGCACAATTACACGCTCTTCAGCGACGGCATGCCGAGCAGCGCCGTGGTCACCATCAACGGCAAGACATTTCGCGGACTCAACGCCCAAGGCGACCAATCGGTTGAGCTCGAACACTTGGAAGCTAAGGACGTGACGGTGGAAGTTGGCGGCGGCTATCTGTCGAAGGTGACTGTCGACAACGAGAACTATCAGGTGGATGTCAAATTCATCCAATTCTTCATCCCAACGGAAAGCGCAGAGGCTGAAAAGCAATATACCTATCTCCTCCACATGCCTGCGGCCTACATCAAAAAGACGGGCAGCAACCTCGGCCACACTCAAAAACGCGGCGAAGCAGACAAGTTCATCTTTATCGAAAAGGAGCAAGGACGCTATTATATCTACGACCAGACGGCGAAATGTTATCTCTATTACACGGCAACGACCAACGGCAACAGCGTGAAAAATACGGCTGAGAGCAATGTCAGATTCAACAGCGACAAGCGCAAAGCCAACACTTGGCAACTGCTGATGCTCTCTGAAGAAACGGTGGCCATCGTTCCCGCAGCAATCGCCAACGCTAACACGGCTTCTCCCGCACTCAACTTCACTGGAGGTATCGGAAACAACTGTGTGCTGAACCTTTGGCGAGCTGACGACTCCAATTCGGCATGGGAAATCATTGATCCTTCGGCAGGCTCTATGGCTTGCGCCACGCTCATGTATGCCCAGCCTGGGGCACCCTATATCCACAAACTCGTGACAAACGAGGGGGAAACCGTGACAAGCGTTGACTTCGGAAATATCTCAACGCTCACGCTCAAGGACGACCGTTTCAATCGGGGAAACAAATATAAATATGTATTCGGCACCGCGCCGAAAGAAGAGGGCGAATATGCCTACAACGTCTGCCTCACAAACGGCAGCGGCGAAGAGACACAAGCCAAAATACGCCTCATCGTGAGCAGCCACCTGCAATCGCCGACGCCGATGATGAGCTGGCTGACATGGAACTGGTTTGCACGCGCCATCAGCCACAACAAAATGGTGGAGATTGCGAAGGGCATGCAGAAATACGGATTGATTGACGCTGGCTTCAACACCATTGTCTTGGACGATGCCTGGGCGGAACAAACAACGGACAAATCGGCATTGACTTACGACCGCAAAAAATTTCCTTCTGGCATCAGCGGACTGAAAGCCGACTTGAAGAAAATCAACAACAAACTGAAGGTGGGCATCTACAGCGACGCTGGTTCAATGACCTGCGAGAACTATCAGCCTGGCTCATACGGATTTGAAGCGGCCCACATTGCGCTCTTCAACGAATGGGGTGTCGACATGCTGAAATACGACTACTGCAACAGCCAGGCGAGCACAAAGGTGAGCTACACGCAAATGGGTGACGTCATCGCAAAACTCAACGAACAACGCAAAGCTGAAGGCTACATTCCCTTTGTTTTCAATATCTGCGAATGGGGAAAAACGCAGCCTTGGCTTTGGGGCGCGGAAGCTGGCGGCTCGAGCTGGCGCGCCACAAGCGATGCACGCGAAGACTGGATGGGAAATAATTCACGACCGGGCGTGATGGCCGGGGTTGACGAAGTGCGACGCCTCTGGATGTATGCTGGTGTGAACCGCTTTAACGACCTCGACATGATGTGCATCGGACTGCATGGTCTCGGCGGACCGAGCAACAACACGGCAGGCCACCAGGTGAACGGCGGAAAAATCGCAGGACTCACCGATGCGCAGGCACGCTCGCAGATGTCGTTGTGGTGTATGTTGGCAAGCCCGCTGGCGCTCACCTGCGACCTTCGCGAAACGCCGATGGGCGAGGCCAACAGCGGACAGACTATGCCAAAACCGCTAATCACCGATGCTGACGTAAAGACTCTGACGAACTCGGAAATTCTTGCCATCAACCAAGACGTACTGGGGCAGCAGGCGGAATATATGGAGAACCTCTCTACGGGAAAAAACAACTACGCCACCACTGGCTATGACGTTTTTGTTAAGGACTTGACCAATGGCCGCATAGCTGTTTCTGTCACCAACCGCGGCACCGCCTCCATCAACGGCCCGACGCTCCAGCTTACGGACCTCTATCTGGCAGCTGACACGAAATACACCTGCCGTGAGGTGTGGACAAAGACTGAAAATGTGATTGAAAATTCCTTGAACACAGGAACCCTCAAAGCTTGCGAGACGAAGGTGTATGTGCTGACACCACAAACGCCGACTTCCATTTTGTGTCTCTCTGACGCATCTTCAAAGAAGAGTTCTGCCTATTACGACCTCTCTGGCCGTCGCGTGACGAAAGACCACAAGGGCCTTACAATCCACAACGGCATCAAGACGGTCAAGTAGGCGGACAAAATGGCGTTCTGCCTGTCCTTTCTTGAAGCGTTCAACTTCTCGACCTTGGAGACTGGCAAGCGTTTAAAACGTTCTAAGGCAAACCCGTTGACGGGTTAGATTATGGTTTAAAAAAATGGTCATCAGAAATTCTCTTTGCCATACGACATTGAGAATTTCTGATGACCATTTTTTTGACACTACTTAAGTAATGATGAGGTATCTATTCGTATAACTTACACGTATTATGCAATACTGCTACCAGAGCTTAACCGCTGCACTTATAATAAGCGCATTACCTACATCTGCACGATTCTGGCCAAATAGTCATAATGGTTTCCTTGGGCCAAAATCTCACACTTCAATCCGCATTGCCTGCAACATTCGGCGAGGACGATGGAATCGGCGTAGAGCCAGTCGAAGCGCTTTCCCTTGATGTTCCGGTAAGTCATCTGATAGTCCACCTCACCATAGTAAGCGCCATCGAGGCCCACGTCCAACACGCCGTCTTCATCTTCATATACATAACGAAGGTCGCTGGAGTCGATGAGGATTTGTGCACCGGGGTTCATCAACTGCTTCAGACGGGAGAGTAGTTGCGGCAGGCGGGAGAGTTTTCCAGCAATGCCTGTTCCATTCATCAGCAGGAGAAGGGTGTCGAAACGTTCTTGAAAACGCTGATTGAAGATATTGACACACGCTACATTGGCAACGCCACGCTCTTTCATCGTTTCACAACTCAAGGGCAATATATCAACAGCCGTGACGTCAAAACCACGCTCCTGCAAGGCCAAGGCATGGCAACCGGCGCCAGCACCGACGTCAAGCACTTTTCCTCGGGCTTCGTTGAGCGCACGCTGCTCTAAAGGCGGCATTTCGTGATAAGAGCGGAAGAGATGGGCCACGGGCATTTCGTCGTCGTCAAAGAGGCTTGAGAGCACTTTCAACTGAGCGGATTTTCCCTGGCGGAAATAATCGCGTATGGCAACACCCATCGGGTCTTCCCGTTCTGTCAAGGTATTGATATCCATTGATCTTTAGTGATGGTGTATTAGTAATGGTAAGTAGGTGTTCAGGTAGGGGAATTTCAAAGGACAAATTTAGAGATTTATTTTATATTTACACTTCTATCAGCGGAATTATTTGTAGCGCTGAGTGTTCTGCCATGTGTTAGGAATAAGGAGTCCTCCAACATAAAAAAATCCCCGCTGCCATATCGCAACGGGGATTTCTTCTTTATATGGGTTCTGTCTGCTATGGATTAAAGTCCGTAGCTGAATCCGTCGATGTAGTTGTAGACCACGCTGGCAATGCCGAGCAGGATTACGCCAGCCGTGCAGATGGCGAGGGCGGCACGCGTTCCGCAGTCGCTCTTGAAGTTGGCGATGGGCTGCTCGTTGGGGTTGATGTACATGGCCTTGACAATGAGCAAGTAGTAGTACAACGAGATGATGGTGTTGACCAATGCCAAGAACACGAGCAGGTGGAATCCAGCGTTGAAGGCGGCCATGAAGATGAAGAACTTCGAGAAGAAGCCTGCAAACGGGGGAATACCGGCGAGGGAGAAGAGGCAGAGGGTCATGAGGAAGGCCAACTTGGGATTGGTCTTGTAGAGCCCGTTGTAGTCGTCCATACCGATTTTTCCGCTGTTCTGCTCAACAACATGGAGCACGGCGAAAGCGCCGAGGTTGGCTGCCATGTAGACGAAGAGGTAGAACACGAGGGCGGTCATGCCCTGAGAAGTGCCGCCCATGATGCCGAGCACGAGGTAGCCTGCCTGAGAGATGGCGGAGAAGGCCATGAAGCGCTTGAGGTTTTTCTGGCGAATGGCAAAGAGGTTGGCAATCGTGATGGAAGCAAGGATGATCCAGAAGAAGCCCACGCTCCACATGCCCTGGAAGGCTTCGGCGCCGAAGAGCTTCATGAGGATGGTCATGAGCACGAAGGCGGCTGAACCTTTGGAGATGACGCTGAGATATCCCGTCACAACGGTGGGGGCACCTTCGTAGGTATCAGCAGTCCAGAGGTGGAAGGGAACGAGGGAAATCTTGAAGCCCATGCCGGAGATGAAGAGCACGAGGCCGAGGATGCTCAGGAGATTGAGACTCAGGCGGCTGCCGATTTCATCGAAATAGAGTGTTCCAGTCACGCCGTAGATGAGCGAGATGCCATAGAGCAAGAGGGCGCTTGAGAAGAGGGCGAGAAGGATGAACTTGCCGCCAGCTTCGGCGCTTTCCTGGCTCTTCTTGTCGTAGGCGACGAGGGCAGCCATAGGAATGGAAGCCAATTCGAGGCCGATGAAGAACATGATGAAATGGCCGCTGGAAATCATGAAATACATGCCGAGAAGGGTGAAGAGCACCACGGTGTGGAACTCGCCCATCTTGATGCGGTTTTCAGCGCTGTTGAGCCACTTCGAAGACATGAGGAAGACGACGATGACACCGATGTTGAGCACGCTCTTGACGATGGTCATCATGGGCGTGTGCTGGTACATTCCGCCGAAGGCCGTGGCGGGCTCAAGGGAACCGTTGCAGCAGGGCAGAAGGTTAAGGGCGGTGTGTACGAGCAGCAGGATGACGGGGAATGCCGTGCGGAAATTGCATCCGCAGGAGGAAAGGGAGGCGCCGTCGGCAGTGCAGGCGGACAACTCCTTTTCGTCTTTTCCGCAAAGGAAAAGGTCGGCAAGGAACAGGATGACGATGACTGCAAGAAGGCTAAGCTCCTCCGTCATGCTTAGGAATTGTGTATAGTCCATTTTTCTGTTTTACTCGATTATATTAAAGAAATGGATTGCTGGCAGAGGCCACAGCCACCGACTTGATGTGGTCGACGATTGGGGCAACGCCCGTCTGGATCATGTCGCTCATCCAAAGCGGAGCAAGACCGAGTCCGGCAACGGCAACGATGAGGCAGATGACGGCGAAACGCTCGTCCCACGTGGCATCGGTGAGCTTGAGGTGGTGCTCATTGGTGCAAGTGCCGTAAAGAATCTTGCCGACAAGACGCAGGATATAGACTGCTGTGATGACGATGCTGGTCACGGCGGCGATGGTCAGGAAGCGGTGGAAGCCATCTACGTTCTGGAAGGAACCGACGAAGATGGTCATTTCTGCGATGAAGCCTGAGAGACCTGGCAAACCGAGGTTGGCCAAACCTGCAATGACGTAGCAGACGGAGAGGAACGGCATGATTTTCATCAGACCATTGAGCTCGCGGATGTCACGGGTGTGGGTGCGGCCGTAGATCATACCGATGAGGGCAAAGAAGAGGGCGGTCATCAATCCGTGGCTCAACATCTGGAGCACTGCACCGGTGCAGGCGGTCTGGTTGAGCATGAGGATGGCGAAGAGCACGAGGCCACAGTGGGACACGGAGCTATAGGCATTGATGTACTTGAGGTCGGTTTGAACGCAAGCGGAGAAGGCACCGTAGACAACGGAGATACCAGTGAGAATCAAGAAGATCCAACCGAGCTCGTTGGCGGCTTCTGGCATGAGGTACATGGCAATGCGGAAGCAACCGTAACCTCCCAGCTTCATCAATACGCCAGCATGGAGCATGGAAACGGCGGTCGGGGCTGAGGCGTGACCGTCGGGGCTCCATGTGTGGAAGGGGAAGAGGGCACCGAGAACGCCGAAGCCGACGAAGGTCATCGGGAACCAAATGCACTGCTGGGTGAAGTCGATGGCATGGGCACCGCCCGTGTGGTTGGCGATGTCAACGATGTTCATGGTTTGGCCGCCGGCACCATAGAAGATACCGAAGATGCCGCACATGAGGAAGGCTGAAGCGCCCATGAGCATGAGGGTCAGTTTCATGGCGGCATATTCTTTCTTGCCGCTGCCCCAGACGCCGATGAGGAGATACATCGGGATGAGGGCGATTTCATAGAACATGAACATGGCGAACATGTCGACAGAAATGAAGAAGCCGAAAACGCCCATGCTCAGGAGGGTGAACCAAAGGAAATATTCCTTGGTGAGGGGCTTGAGCTGCCAGGAGGCGAAGGTGCCTGTGAAGACGATGATGGCAGAGAGCAACAACATGGCTACGCTGATGCCGTCGACACCGACTGAATATTTGATGTGGAGCGGTTCGAACCACGTGAGGGCACCCGTGTAAAGCATCTCGGCATCGGCACCGGCTGCACGGTCGCCGAGGAAACGGATGGTGAGGTAAGCGGCAAGTATCAACAAGGCCGTGCTGCCCACAACCATCACGCCACGCACCTGATTGATGTTACGCGAGAGCCAAAGGCCGAGCAGCATCAGCAGGGGGATGAATACGAATGATGATAAGAATAATATATTTTCCATTTGTTTCTTCTATTGGAATTGTTTACTAAAGTGCAGCCAATACCATGACGGCCAGGAGGAGGAGAATGCCGACGAAGAAGACGTAGGCATATTTCTGCACGGCACCGCTTTGCAAACCGCGGATGCGGAAGCTGAGCGCATGGGAACCAGAAGCGAGGAAGTTGAAGAATCCGTCGACAACGTGGCGGTCAAACCAAGCAATGGGCTTGGAGATGTGCGCAAAGATGATGCGGTGGGTGATGTATTGGTAAACCTCGTCCATATAGAAACGCTTGTAGGCCCAACGATGGAGCTTCTGAAGCTTTTCGGCAGCGGCTTCGGCAACAGGCTGGCGCTCACCCATATAAATATAGGTGGCCAAAGCGATGGCACCGACAGCGATGACGATGCTGGTGCCGGCGACGTTCCAGTCGAGGTGGATGTCGTAGGCCTGTCCGTCGGCGCTGACGAAGTGTCCGAAAGGTATGAAGCCAGCCACGCAGGTGACAACGGCGAGGAACATCAGCGGGAAGGTCATGGTGAGAGGTGCCTCATGCGGCGTGTGCTCAGCATGGAGTTGCTTGTTTTCCGTGCCCCAGAAGATTCCGAAGTAGAGACGGAACATATAGAACGCGGTCATGGCGGCGATGGCAGTCATGATCCAGCCCATAAACGGACTGTAGGCGAAGCAGGCGGAGAGGATTTCGTCTTTCGAGAAGAAACCTGAGAAGGGGGGGATTCCCGAAATGGCGAGGCAGGCGATGAGGAAGGTGATGTGGGTGATTGGCATGTACTTACGCAAACCGCCCATGGCCGACATCTCGTTGCTGTGGACGGCATGGATGATACATCCAGCACCGAGGAAGAGCAGGGCCTTAAACATAGCGTGGGTGAAGAGATGGAACATGGAGGCCATGTAACCGAGACTTCCAGGATGTTCGTGACCAGTGGTGATTTCGGTGCAGACACCGAGGGCCACCATCATGAAGGCAATCTGGGAGATGGTTGAGAAGGCGAGCACACGCTTGATGTCGCTCTGGGCGCAGGCCACTGAAGCGGCATAGAATGCGGTGAAGGCACCCACCCAGGCAACGATGCTGAGGGCATCGGGGGCATAGCCAATCCACAAGGGGAAGAGGCGAGCCACCTGGAACACACCGGCAACAACCATGGTGGCGGCGTGAATCAAGGCGCTGACAGGCGTCGGGCCTTCCATAGCATCGGGCAACCAGATGTGCAAGGGGAACATGGCGCTCTTACCAGCACCACCGATGAACATGAGCACGAGGGCCGTCGGCAACATGTAACCGCCCTGAGCGAAACCTTCGGAATTGAAGTCGAAGCCGAATGACTTGCAATAGTATCCGTAAATCAAGATACCGATGAGGAAGAACATATCGGCAAAACGCGTCACGATGAAGGCTTTCTTGGAAGCGGCGATGGCGGCGGGAGAGGTGTAGTAGAAACCAATGAGGAGGTAGGAAGACACTCCCACGAGTTCCCAGAACATATACATCTGGAAGATGTTGGTGGCCACGACGAGGCCGAGCATCGACATGGTGAAGAGACTCAAGAAGGCGTAGTAGCGCTGGAAGCCACGTTCACCGTGCATATAGCCAAATGAATAGATGTGCACCATGAGCGACACGGTGGAGATGACGATGAGCATCATCACGGAAATCGGGTCGAGCTGGATGCCCATGTCAAAGTGGAGACCTTCGTTGAAGAAAGGCAACCACGTGAAGTTGTAAGGCGTCAGTGTCTCAAAGACGCCTTCGGCCGTACGCGGCAGCGTGAAATACTCGTAGGCGGTGGTGTAAGAGAGAACGGCCACCACGCCGAGCACCAACGTGCCAATAAGGCCCGCAGTCTTATGGCTGAGCCATTTTCCGCAGATTCCCAACAAGAGGAAGGAGAAGAATGGCAACAGAAGGATTAATAATGTATATTCCATATTTTTTCTTTTGTTTGTGGTTCACGACAAGGTTTCCAGAGAGGGAGCGGGCTTTGGAATCCGCGCCCCGTTTCAAGCGGGAAGGGCTTGCCGTGGTCTGGTTCTACCATTTCATCTTTTCCAACTTGTCGACCGAGATATCCTTGAGGGCTCGGTAGATGTTGATCATGATGGCGATGGCGATGGCGCTTTCGGCAGCAGCAATGGCGATGGCGAAGAGCGTGAAGATATAGCCGTCATGACCTTCTGGATAGAGCATGCGATTGAACACCGCGAAGTTGAGGTCGGCCGAGTTCAGCATCAATTCGATGGAGAGCAGAACGGCCAAGGTGCTGCGGCGCGTGAGAAAACCGAAGATGCCTGCAAACATCATTACGGCTGAGATAATCAGGATATATTCTATCTGTATCATAGCTTTTTTCTTTAACGTTTACGGGCAATCAGCAATCCTGCCACGATACATGCCAGGAGCAACACACTGACTGCCTCGAAGGGAAGCAGATAGCCGCCGGCATCGGTTGAAAGCAAGAAGGAGCCGATTTGGTCGATTGAATTATTGGTTGCGGCACCAACAGGCTCCGTCGGAGCGCCAAGGGCAGCAACGTTCTCGAATAATTTTTGCTTGAAGAGCACACCGACGAAGACAAGGAAGCCGACGAGGGTCAAAATCAAGCCCCATGAGGCATCTTTGACGCGGCTCTTGACTGCGCCGTCCTTTCCTTCGGTCAGCAGGATGGCAAACACGTAAAGCACGATGATGCCGCCGGCATAAACCATGGTCTGCACGGCTCCGAGGAAGGTATAGCCCATCAAGAAGTACATGCCTGCCGTGCCGAGGAGCACGAAGAGCAGGTATGTGGCAGCACGGATGATGCTTTTCGTCACGACGGTGCCGATTGACGAAAGAATCATGATGACTGCCAGAATGACAAACATGATATTTTGTGAATTCATTTTGCTTTGTTTTTATTTAGGCGTTGGCAGCGGGCGCTGTTGCAGAAGCGTCGGCGGCAGGTTTTTCTGCGGCGGGCTTGGCGGCAGGGGCAGCAGCCGGGCTGGCGGCTGTGGCGGCGGGAGCAACAGGCTTCTTCACGATTTTCTTTTCTTCTACATGGCTGCCAGGATGATTGAGCACCTTGACGAGTTTTGAACGGTCGAAGACGGCATTTTCAAAACTCTGGTCGAACGTGATGGCGCCATGAGGACAGGCACGGGTGCAGAGTTGGCAGAACATGCAGCAACCGAGGTTGTACTCATATTTGACGAGGCGCTTTTTCTTTTTGCCATCAGCATCTTCGTAAAATTCGCTGGTCACCTTGATGGTGCCGTTGGGGCAGGCCATCTGGCAAAGTCCGCAACCCACACATTTGTGTTCGTTGTTTTCGTTGTGTGGCATGGTCAGCGAACCACGAAAGCGGTCGAACATTTTCAGTTCTCCGCGGTTTTCAGGATATTGCTCGGTGATTTTGGGGGTGAAAAACTCACGCATGGTCGTTTTCAAACCGGTGCAGAGGGATTTCAAACCGCCGAACAACCCTTGAATATAGTTGTTTTCGTTGTTCATGAATTATGTGATTTGTTTGATTTCAGCCTGTCTCCGCACGCGGGGCGAGACATCCGCCGAAGCGGGCCTGCCTCCGTCGTGCCGACGTGCTGACAAGTAGGCTGCCAAGTTCATTATGCCATTTTAAGAACAATGCGCCTGGCATATAGACCTACTTATGAACAGTGTTAGAAATGGAGGCCGTAAGAAACCACCAAGGCCATGAGGATGAGATTGATCATGCTGATTGGCACGAGGTATTTCCACTCGAGCGAGAGAATCTGGTCGATTCTCAAACGCGGGAAGGTCCAGCGCAACCACATCAGAAGGAACACGACGAAGAAGGTCTTACCGATGAACCATACGGCACCGGGGATGTAGTCCATCACCACGTTGAATCCCTCGAGGCCTGCAATGTGCAGAGGTGCCCAACCGCCCAAGAAGATGGTGGAGGCCATACCAGCACAGATGAAGAGGTTGAGGTATTCTGCCAGATAATAATAGCCGAAGTGCATACCGGAATATTCCGTGTGGTAGCCGGCAGTCAGCTCACTCTCACTCTCGGGGAGGTCAAACGGGCCACGATTACACTCTGCGTTTCCTGCAACGAGGTAGATGAGGAAGGCAATCACGGCGGGCAGATGTCCGCGGAAGATGTTCCAGCCCTCAACGGCCTGCTGGTTGCAGATTTCGGAGAACGACATGGTGCCGGTGAGGCAGATCATGGTGAGCATGGTCATACCGATGGAGAGCTCGTAGCTGATGATTTGTGCACCGCTACGCATGGCGCCAATCAAGGAGTATTTGTTGTTGCTACTCCATCCGGCCAGCAGGATGCCGACAACGCCAAGGCTGCCGATGGCGAGGAAGAAGAAGACACCGACATTGAAGTCGATGATCTGCGCTCCCTTGTTCCAAGGCAGGCAAGCAAAGGTGACCATGGAAGCCGTCACGACAAGGAACGGGGCGAGGTTGTGCAGGAAGAGGTCGGTCTGACGCATGTTGATGATTTCCTTCGTCAACATCTTAAACACATCGCTGAACACCTGCAATGAACCCCAAGGACCTACACGCATCGGGCCGAGACGGCACTGGAAGAAGGCGCAAATCTTACGCTCCATGTAGATCAGGACGATGGCAAACACGGCGTAGAGCGTGATGATGGCCAAAGCCACCAGGATGCTCTCGGTCAGGATGGCGCCCCATTCGGGCATGAAACCCGTGAGCAGGCCGTGAAGCCAAGAACTTACTATATTGAAGTTGAACATTTTGTTTTCTCTGTTTTAAAAGGATTAACGGTCAATGTCGGGGACTACATAGTCAACCGTACCGCCGATGGTGATCAAGTCGGCAATCATGTTGCCGCGGCAAGCGGTATCCATGACGGCAACGAGGGGCAGACCCGTTGAGCGATAGTGCAAACGATAGGGGCTTTTGTCGCCCTTACTCTCGAGAAGCACGCCAAACTCGCCACGGCTGCCTTCAACGGCACTGTAGTAGGTTCCGGCTGGCACCTTGATGATGGGCTTCATCTTCTCCTGGAAGTTGCCCTCTGGGATATTGTCGATGAGTTGCTCGATGATGTTCAAGCTCTCGAGGATTTCGTCGAGACGAATCATGTAGCGAGCAAAACTATCGCCTTCGGTGCGGGTCACTTCGTTAAACTGCACACGGTCGTAAGCTGCATAAGGATGGAGCTTGCGCACGTCGTTGTGCCAGCCTGCCGCACGGCCCGTACCGCCGGTACAACCAAAGGAGATACACTGCTCTTTGGTGAGCACACCGACACCCTTGGCGCGGTTTTGGAAGATGACGTTGCCAGTGAAGATGTCGTGGTATTCCTGAATATTCTTACGCATGTAAGGAATGAACTCCTTGACACGCTTTTGGAAATTCGGATGAATATCGGCCATCACACCGCCGATGGTGTTATAGTTCAAAATCAAGCGTCCGCCGCAGGTTTCCTCGAAGATGTCAAGAATCTTCTCGCGGTCGCGGAAACCATAAAGGAATGCCGTGGTGGCACCGAGGTCCTGACAGAGGCAGGAGAAGAACAAGATGTGGGAGTCGATACGTTGCAACTCATCCATAATAGTACGGATGACCTTCACGCGGTCGCTCACCTCAACGCCCATAGCCTGCTCGATACACATGCAGAGCGCGTGGCGGTTTTGCATGGCGCCGAGATAGTCGAGACGGTCAGTGAGGGCCAGGGTCTGCGGATAAGTCAGGCTTTCGCTGATTTTCTCCACGCCGCGGTGGATATATCCGAGCACGGGGTCGATCTTGCGAATGCGCTCACCGTCGAGGCTCACGCGGAAATGAAGCACACCGTGGGTTGAAGGGTGCTGCGGGCCGATATTGACCACGTATTCGTCTTCCTCAAAAATTTTGTTCTCTTTCTTCGTCACCGTGCCGTCGGCATTAAGCGTGTAGCTCGTTGTCACGTCGGCGAGCGGCTCGTTGGTCATGCGAAGCGGATTATTTTTTTCCGTCTCGTCGTCCTTACGCATCGGGAAGCCAACCCAGTCTTCGCGCAAAAAGATGCGGCGCATGTCGGGGTGACCAGTAAAGATGATGCCATAGAAGTCATACACTTCACGTTCGTAGATATTGGCGATATCCCAAAGGTCACTCACACTGGGCAACATCGGGTTTTCGCGGTCTGCGCAAACGCTCTTAAGGCTGACGCGCTTACCGGTTTCAGTTGATTCCAACTGATAGATGACGCCGAGTCCTTCTTCTTCCCAGTCCAAACCGGTGAGGTTTTCCAAGAAGTCCATGTGCTCTTCAGCACGAAGGCGTTCCATTTCCTTGCGCAAATCGGCAGGGGCAACCACCTTGGCATCGAGCTGGTTCTTGGCGGGAGCGGCAGGTGCTGCCGGAGCGGCAGGACGAGCGGCGGGACGTGGAGCGGCAGCGGCCTTTGGCTGCTGAGCGGCGCTCTGTTGTGCATTATCCTTTATATCTGTCATGCCTGTTCCTCCTGGTTAAAGTTTTCTTCTTCCACCTTCTCCATTTTCTGGCGATAGGGGTCTTTCTGCTTACGGTTGGTTGTTCCGAAGAAGTTCTCAACCTTCACTTTTCTCTGCAACTGCATCATGCCGTAGAGGAACGATTCAGGGCGCGGGGGGCAACCTGGCACGTAAACGTCAACGGGGATAACATTGTCAACGCCCTTCACCACGTGGTATGACTTGGTGAACGGACCGCCAGAAATGGCGCAGCCACCAACGGCAACGACATATTTCGGATCGGCCATCTGGTCGTAAAGACGCTTGAGCACCGGTGCCATTTTGGTGGTGATGGTGCCCGAAACGAGGATAACGTCGGCCTGGCGCGGACTGTTTCGCGTCACTTCAAAGCCAAAGCGAGCGATGTCGTAACGGGCAGCACAAACGGCCATAAACTCGATACCACAGCAGCTCGTGGCAAAAGTCAGCGGCCAAAGCGAGTTGGAACGTCCCCAGTCAATGAGTTCGTCAAGACTGCGCACAATGACGTTCGTGCCTTTGGCGTTGAGCTCGGCAACGAGTTTCTCAAAGGTCTCGTTGTCCTTAAATTCCTCGTAAGGAATTGATTTGATTTTGGGTTTCTTCATTACTGCCATTTCAACGCTCCTTTCCTCCAGGCGTAAGCCAAGCCCAGAACTAAGATAAACAGGAAGAAGAGCACGCTAAGCAATCCCGAAGGACCCAGCGTGTGCATCACGACGGCCCAAGGGAAGAGGAACATCGTTTCCACGTCGAACATGAGAAAGAGGATGGCAAAGAGATAGTAGCCAATGCGGAACTGCATCCATGAGCGTCCGCGGGTTGGAATACCACACTCGTAAGCCTCTTCCTTCTGCTCGTTGAAGCTGCGCGGCGAAATCAGTTTGGCCAAAATCGTCACGACGGCCACGAACGAGATACCTGTCAGCAATGCTGTGACAAATAAGGTAAAGTTCATAGCTCTTTTGTGTTATGATTAATGATTAATATGTATTTGCGAAGATGTCTTGACGTGAAACGGGAAGCGGTTCCACAAATCCCTGCCTATCAGAACAATAGACTTCTGTCTATACCCATCGGCATGCCATAAGCATCCCTGCGGCATTTCACAAAGAAACAGAAGCACGCCTTCTGACGGCTGGCACTTACGAACCCTTCAGAACGAACGAAAAAATCCGTAGCGACTGGCAGACAAGGGAAATAATCTGCCGTTTCTACGGACACAACAAAGCAGCGAAAGATCTATATTGTTCTTCCGCAGCCAATGTAGCAGTAAGTACTGCGCCCTGCAAACCTGCATGCGCACGATGTTGATTTCCCTTTTTCACGTCGTTCGTCTTACGGGGCGCAAAGTTACAAAATTCATCCCTAACTTCGCCGCCCCTACATTACATTTTTTTCACACCCACCGCGTTTTAACGAATGGCACACGTATTCCCCTTGAGCAGTCTTCATTTCTCTCCACCGTGCCTACCGCCTGAAAAATGACGGATGAGGTTACTGCCTACGTTTCAAAAAAAATATTATTTTTGCAGTGAGCACCAAGTGGTCTGGTTTAACTTTGTACTTGAAGTATTCTGATATAAATCATATATATAACTATGACCACCAACTTAACAAACATTCAACACCACAATGAAAGCATATACTTATATCAAAAAGGGCGTGTTTGCCCTGACCGACAAACCGAAGCCGACGATTTTGGAGCCAACCGATGCCATCGTGCGCACCACGCTGAGCAGCATCTGCTCGAGCGACCTCCACATCAAGCACGGAAGCGTGCCGAGGGCGGTGCTGGGCATTACGCTCGGCCATGAGATGGTGGGCATCGTTGAGGAAATCGGACCGGAAGTGAAAAACGTGAAGGTGGGCGACCGCGTGACGGTCAACGTGGAGACTTTCTGTGGCAAATGTTTCTTCTGCCAACACGGCTATGTCAACAATTGCACTTCGCCACACGGCGGCTGGGCGCTCGGCTGCCGCATCGACGGCGGACAAACGGAATATGTGCGCGTGCCGCTGGCCACGCAGGGACTAAACCGCATCCCCGACGGTGTTTCCGACGAACAGGCGCTTTTCGTGGGCGACGTTCTGGCAACGGGTTTCTGGGCGGCACGCATCAGCGACATTTCGGAAGACGACACAGTGCTCATCATCGGAGCGGGCCCAACTGGCATTTGCACATTACTCTGTGCTATGCTGAAGCGCCCGAAGCGCATTATCGTCTGCGAACAGTCGGAAGAGCGCCGCGCCTTTGTGCAGCAACACTATCCCGACGTTCTTCTCACGAAGCCTGAGGAATGCGCCGACTTCGTAGCCCAAAACAGCGACCACGGCGGTGCCGACCGCGTGCTGGAAGTGGCGGGAGGCAACGACACGTTTCGCCTTGCCTGGCTGTGTGCACGTCCTAATGCCATCGTCACGATCGTGGCGCTCTACAACGAGCCCCAAGTGCTGCCCCTGCCCGACATGTACGGCAAAAACCTCACTTTCAAGACTGGCGGCGTCGACGGCTGCGACTGCGAAGAGATTCTGCGTCTCATCGAGGAAGGCAAAATCGACACCACGCCGCTCATCACCCACCGCTACCCTCTCAGCCAAATCGAAGAAGCCTACCGCTTGTTTGAAAACAAAGAAGGCGGTGTCATCAAAGTGGCTGTCTATAATTGAGACAAGCAAACACGAAATCCATACGCCCGACATCCGGTTCGCCCCGATGCCGGGCGTATCACTTTTTAGAAAGGGCTATACATCTTGAGCTTTTAAAGGAACCACACCTCTCGAAGAACCACTGATCTCTCCAACACATCAATACTACGTATCGGCAACCATATTTTACATCCTTACCAAAAACACAAAGATATTGCCATATACAAATTGCAACCATTTTCAATTTATTAAATATCCATTTTACAATATTCCAAGCAGAATCCCGTAAATTTGTAAGTGACAGCTAAGCTATTACCTTTTTACAATAACACACTAAACCCAAATCACAAACCACACATGAAACACCTTCTCTATGTGGCACGCCGGCTGGCGATGCCACTGACGCTTGCCGCATGTGGCATGACCGGTCTCCAGGCGCAGACAGCGAAATTGCCCGTTCAATTGGGCGTGGCTTCCTACAACATCCACCACGGTGAGGGCACCGATGGTAAATTCGACTACCATCGCCTGGCTAAACAGCTGGAACGCTGGCAGCCTGATGTCATCGCCTTGCAGGAGGTCGACAGCATGACCACGCGCTCCGGAAAGACCTATGCACTCGGTGCCTTGGCGGAAATAACGCGATATTACGAGACATTCTGCCCGGCGATGGACTACCAGGGCGGAAAATACGGCATCGGACTGCTCTCGCGCCAGAAGCCGCTAAAGGTGACGTCATATGCGCTGCCAGGCAAGGAAGAGCCGCGCCGACTGGTGGTGGCAGAATTTAAGGACTACGCCGTGGCTTGCACACACCTCTCGCTCAACGTTGAAGAACGCATGGCCTCACTGCCCGTCATTCTTGAGGCGGCCCGCAGCACCGACAAACCATTCATCCTTGCCGGAGACTGGAACGACACGCCCGATTCGCCATTTATCAAAGCTATGGCGAAGGAATTTGACTTCTGCTCAAGCACGCAACAGGCCACCTACCCTTCCGACACACCAAAAGACTGCATTGACTACATCGCCATCTACAAGCGCGGACGGGAAAAGACCGGACCGAAGCAGGTGTGGGAAGGACCATTCATCAACGAGCCGGCCGTCGTCACGAGCCGCACGGTCGGTACTGACAAAGTGGCTTCAGACCACCGCGCCATCTTCGCCCACTTTGCTTTGCCAACGCCCGCCAGCAAACTGATGACGACTCCGCCTTATTTGCAGCTCGCCACGCCGACTTCTGTCAACGTGATGTTCCAAACGAATAGTGTATGCCATTGCTGGGTGGAATTTGGCACCGACTCTCTCCACACACAGCGTGCCCGTACCATCCTCGACGGCCAGGAGGTGTGCTACGACATCGAAAACAACATTCTCCTGAAGGACCTGAAACCTGGCACGCGCTATTTCTACCGCGTCTGCGCTCAAGAACTGCTGCTGAAACGTGCCTATGAAAACCATTTCGGAGGCGACACGCTGCGCACAAAATTCTATTCGTTTACCACGCCAGGCATCGGAAACGACGACGAGTTTGTCTGCGCCATCTTCAACGACCTCCACGAAAGCAAGGAGACATACGACACGCTCCGGCAACTCATGGAGCAGGAAGGCATCAACCCCGACTTTGTCATCTTCAACGGCGACTGCCTGCCAGAACCCACCAACCGCGAACACGCCCTACGCATGATTCACGCCCTGGCCGACCCCATCAATGGTGCTGAACGCCCCATCATCTTCCTGCGCGGCAACCATGAAATCCGCAACTACTATTCGGCTGGAATGCACCACCAAATCGGCTATTACAAAGACAAGACCTACACCGCCTTCAGGCGCGGAGACACGCGCTTCGTGTTGCTCGACTGCGGAGAGGATAAGCCCGACAACACTGGCGTATATGCTGGCCTCAACGATTTCACCCAACTGCGTCTCGACCAGGCCGAATTTCTCAAGAAGGAACTCAAGAGCAAAGATTTCAAACAGGCCAAACGCCACGTGCTCATCAGTCACATCCCCGTCTTCGGAAACCTTGACAATTATCGCCCATGCCTTGACCTCTGGGGCCCGCTGCTCAAAAAAGCACCCTTCGACGTAGCCATCGGCGCACACACGCACAGCGCCGCCTTTTATCCCGAAGGCACCGATGGTTGCCAATTCCCCGTTTACGTCGGCGGCGGTCCGTCAGTGAAGAAAGGCACCGTCAGCATCCTCACGCTCAAAAACGGCAAGCTCTCCATGCGCGTCCTCTCAAACAATCCCAAATCGCGCTGGACGCTCGACATGAAGTAGGGCTTCGCCGAAGCAAGTAACAGCAAAAAAACATCCGCGCACAAAAAAAGCGGATGAGTTGCACGCTGAAATAAAAAAAATGGCGTAACTTTGCCTACGCATTATAATTGTGTGGAGCCCGTCCTGCACACAATATATATAGGAATACACATCAAGAGCGAGATAACATATTCATTATAATATTATAACGACATGGAATATTCACACGAAGTTCAAAACATGTGTTGCGTGGCCAAAGGCCCCAACCATGGCCCAGCTCCCATTCCCGAAGAAGGCAAGTGGGTACAAGCAAAGGAAATCAAGGACATCTCTGGTTTGACTCACGGTGTGGGTTGGTGTGCTCCCCAGCAGGGTGCTTGCAAACTGACGCTCAACGTCAAGGAAGGTGTCATCGAAGAATGCTTGGTTGAAACAATCGGTTGCTCAGGTATGACTCACTCAGCCGCCATGGCCAGCGAAATCCTCCCGGGCAAGACCATCCTCGAGGCGCTCAACACAGACCTCGTTTGCGATGCCATCAACACCGCTATGCGTGAACTCTTCCTTCAGATCGTTTACGGACGTACGCAGAGCGCTTTCTCTGAAGGCGGCCTCGTTGTTGGTGCCGGTCTTGAAGACCTCGGCAAGGGTCTCATCAGCCAGATGGGTACGCTCTACGGCACGAAGCTGAAAGGCACCCGCTACCTCCAGCTCACCGAAGGCTACATCACCAAGATGTACCTCGACAAAGACGACCAGGTTATCGGCTACGAATTTGTTCACATGGGCAAGTTCATGGACGCTATCAAGAAGGGCGTTGATGCCAACGAAGCTCTCAAGAGCGTAACTGGTCACTACGGCCGCACCACTGCTGAGCAGGGCGCAGTTAAATCTATTGACCCACGTAAAGATTAAGGAGGAACACGAAAATGATTAGAGAAGTAAAGTTTGAAAGCCAGGACCGTCGCATGAAGCAGATTCTCGCTGCTCTCAACAAACACGGCATCAAAGATATCGAAGAGGCTAACCAGATTTGCGAATCTTACGGCATCGATCCTTACATGGAATGCGAAAGCACCCAGATGATTTGCTTCGAAAACGCAAAATGGGCTTACGTTGTAGGCACAGCCATCGCATTGAAGGAAAAGGCAAAAGACGCTGTTGAAGCTGCCGAATACATCGGCGAAGGCTTGCAGGCATTCTGCATCCCCGGCTCTGTAGCCGATGACCGTAAGGTTGGTATTGGCCACGGACGCCTCGCTGCCCGCCTCCTCTCTCCTGAGACTAAGTGCTTCGCTTTCCTCGCAGGCCACGAGAGCTTCGCTGCCGCTGAAGGCGCCATCAAAATCGCCCAGATGGCCAACCAGAGCCGTCCGGCCGACAAACCGCTCCGCTGCATCCTCAATGGTCTCGGCAAAGACGCTGCCATGATCATCAGCCGCATCAATGGTTTCACTTACGTTCAGACCAAGTTCGACTACTTCACTGGCGAACTCAAGGTGGTTAAGGAAACCGCTTACAGCGATGGTCCTCGCGCCAAGGTCAACTGCTATGGTGCCGACGACGTTCGCGAAGGTGTTGCCATCATGTGGAAGGAAGATGTTGACGTTTCCATCACGGGTAACTCAACCAACCCGACCCGCTTCCAGCACCCAGTTGCAGGTACTTACAAGAAGGAACGCGTACTCGCTGGCAAGCCATACTTCAGCGTAGCTTCTGGTGGTGGTACGGGCCGTACTTTGCACCCAGACAACATGGCCGCAGGTCCTGCTTCTTACGGTATGACCGACACCATGGGCCGTATGCACTCTGACGCTCAGTTCGCAGGTTCTTCTTCAGTTCCTGCCCACGTTGAGATGATGGGCTTCCTCGGCATCGGTAACAACCCGATGGTTGGTTGCTCTGTTGCTTGCGCTGTTAAGGCTGACCTCGCTCTCAACAAGAAGTAATTGCTTGAAACAATAGCTTTTACATAACAAAAAATCCTCCATAATCCTTGTGAGAATTATGGGGGATTTTTTCTCTTAGTAGGTATTCATAATTATAATCCACATGGAGGACAGAGAACTATTACTGAAAACAACGCCAGACTTCGATCGGCTCGCTTTCACGGTGCTGGCAATCGAAGCATCGGCACAAAAGATGGGGATTTCTCCGTCTGAAATGAGAAGACGGTTGGACAAGGTGGGGCTCATCAAAAACCTCATACAGGGATGCTATGAAACGATGCATACCGAGAGCCGTGAAGCCGTGGCCAATCTTGTGGTTGAAGCGCTTAAAAATTGGGAGAGGGAAGAATAATGGAGAAGCAAATATTATATCACGGCTCAACGCTCATCGTTGAGCATCCTTTGGTATGCGTTGGTAGAAAAGACTTGGATTTCGGTCCCGGCTTTTATCTTACGCCTTTGTTTGAACAAGCATCCAACTGGGCGCTACGCATCAAAACCATCAGACGGTCAGAAGAGGCCATAGTGAATACTTATGAGTTTACTATACCACAAGGCTGCAAGATAAAACGATTTGATGCCTACGATAAAGAATGGTTAGATTTCATTGCTGACAGCAGAAAAGGGAAAGCTCCGTGGAAAGGTTATGACATCATTGAAGGGGGCATAGCAGACGATCGTGTCATCGATGCCGTTGAAGCTTACATCAATGGCTATGCTGACGTGGCACACACGCTGCGGCAGTTGGTTTACCACAAGCCCAACTATCAGATTTGCATATTAAATCAGGAGATTTCAGATAAATATTTACAATTCAAATCTTACGAAAGGGTATAGTTATGTTGGACTTCTTGTTATGGAACAAAATAGCACGCATCATAGCGCAGTTGGCTTATACGCTACACATATCAACCGACAGGGCATTGCAGATTTTTTACGACTCTGACGTCTGCCGCATGCTGCACGACAAAGATTTGGGATTGCACCTGATGAGCGACACATATATTGTCAATGACCTAATAGAAGAATTGAGAGCCAAGCAATAGGTTCTCAGGCGGTTGCAAAAGCAATGTATATATGGATAAAGGACAGTTTTTATTATATCAAACTCCTGACGGCAATTCTCAGATTGAGGTGAAGTTACAAAACGACACAGTCTGGCTCTCGCTTGACCAGATGGCTGAGTTGTTTCAGCGTAATAAGTCCACTATCTCACGGCATATAAAGAATGTGTTGGAGGATGGGGAATTGGAAGAAAAAGAGGTTGTTGCATTTTTTGCAACAACCACTAAGCATGGTGCCATCAAAGGTAAGGTACAAGAGCATCAAGTTACTTTCTACAACCTCGACATGATTATCAGCGTAGGTTATCGTGTACATTCTTATCGTGGTGTTCAATTCAGAATATGGGCTACTAAGGTACTGAAGGAGTATATAGTAAAAGGCTTTGCCATGAATGATGACCTGTTGAAGAGAGCTGGAGGTGGCAACTATTTTGACGAACTGCTTGCAAGAATACGTGACATCCGCTCCAGTGAGAAGGTGTTCTATCGCAAGGTGTTGGAGATTTACGCCCTAAGTATCCAAAATACAGAAAAAAAATCTCTGCGCGGTTTTGAGCCAAATAGCATAGCGAATGCGGCATCACTAAAAGGGGCACTGCGCGGGCATTTGGCGGAGGCCTGAGGCGAAGCACTGTAGCTCACTTTGCTCGCAAAGTGAGGGGGGCGAATATTGTGGCGGCCAAGCACGGGCTGAAAATCCAACAAAGTCATATTCGCTACGTGTTCGTGGCCCTCACTTTGCAAGCAAAGTGAGCTACAATGCTGGCGCCGCAACAGACGATTGTGCGGGCCAGTGCAAATCTCCGCTGCGAGGACGCTACCGCTAACCTTTGATATTACAATTTTGAATACCCTACCTTTCAGGGGCGCTGTTGCCTCTCTACCAACCTCGGTTTTTGATTTTAAACGCCCTACCCTTAACCCCAAGCCCCCCCATCCTTGCCCTATCCTTGTCAGCGAATCTGGGAGCAGACGCATCCGAATCTGGGAGCAGAGACGACCGAATCTGGGAGCAGACGCGCTCGCCGCTGGGAGCAGAGACGCCGACAAGCATAGGGAACGAAAAGGCGGGGTGTAGTGAACTGTGCCCATCCATAACTTCAAGGGCAGCGCTTTGGCCTGCCATGCAAGGTAGCGCCCTCTTCATCATGGCGAAGCCCCAGAGCCTGGGCTGACCATCCAATCAAACATCATTTAACCCTTCTATGAAACAACGTTCTCAACTCAAATTCAGCATAGTAACACTCACGACCTACGTCATCATGATGATGGTGATAGAAGTGCTGCAACTTGTGGCGAAACATTGGTGGGAACCCATCGTATCGCTGTCTTTCAACATTGTTTTCTATGCCGTATGTGCCTGGATGCTCTGCGCAATGGCAGCTATGGTTGGGAGGAAATGGGGGCGCGTCATTCACGCCGCCGGGCATCTTGCCGTTGGCCTCTACGTCTTCTCCACCATTTTCCTCGTCATGAAATTCCATCGCCATTGGGATGCTTTCACGCTGCAATTCCTGCATGAGACCAACAAGGAGGAGGCGCAGAGTTTTCTGTCGGCCTTTCTGTTTGACTGGCACACACTGGCATTGCTGCTGGGAACGGCCGTTTTTTTCTCTGCGGAAGGGTGGCTGCAACGCCGCGTTGCGCAACTGCCGCTTTTTCCCAAAAGCCGGTGGAAGAAAGCGGCGTTGGCGGGCGCTGTGGCAGTAGTCGGTGTCAACGCCCTATTTTTCAGCACAGATGCCGACCGCAATTACGATTTGGCGGCAAAGCTGCACACGCCCGTCAAACGCAACGCCATTTGGAACCTCTGGCAGTCGCATTTGAAATATGGGGAATTTAAAAAGGAATTTGAACGATGTGCCGACGTACAGAAGCAATATCGGGAACGGCCGAGTTGTCAGGAACGCGAAGCCGACGTGGTGCTCATCATCGGCGAATCGTTCAACAAGCATTTCAGCAATCTCTACGACGGCAAATACAACACAAACCCGCTCCTTGCCAAACGATTGGAAGAGGGCGAGGAACTGACGGGAGCGGAAAAGGGAAAACTGTTTGTTTTCAACGATGTGATTTCTTCGGACAACGGCACCACGCAAAACTTCAAATATTTTCTTTCTATGGCTTCTGTTGCCGACAAGAAGAAAGGGATTTCCTGGTGCGACCAACCGCTCTTCCCCACCATCCTGCGCTCTTGCGGCTTCAACGTTGTCTACTTCAGTAATCAGTTTGCCCCCAACGACAACCTCGGCCAATGGGACGCTTCGATGGGCTTTGTCAACCACCCAGGTATTGAACCTTATATCTTCGACCACCGCAACAACCAGAAATTTGCCTACGACCTTGAGCTCGTTAACGATTTCGCCCGGCAACGGCAGACGCTGGAACGCCCCAACCGCAATTTTTGTATCTTCCATCTCTTCGGACAGCACACTTATTGCCGCGACCGCTATCCCGAAGGCTTCTCTCGCTTCAAGGCGGAGGACGTGGAGAAGCACTATGCCATGCACCCCGATTCGAAAGAAACGCTCAACAAGGCGCAACGCGAAGAAGTGGCCGCCTATCTGAACGCCACGGCCTACAACGACATCGTTGTCGACAGCATCATCCGCCTCTTCGAGCACCGCAACGCCATTGTGATATATCTTTCCGACCACGGTGAGGAGGTACACAATTTCCGACACCAATATGGTCGCACCGACCTTCTGAAAGACGCGCCCCAAGCGCTCCGCTGCCAGCTCGACATCCCGCTGCTGGTGTACCTAACGCCGCGCTACCTTGCGCTGCATCCCGACATGGCAGGCCGTCTCGCCGCAGCCACCAACCGCCGCTTCATGAGCGACGACCTGCCACAGATGATATTCGACATACTGGGAGTTTCGTCGCGCTATTTCAAACCGCAACGCAGTGTCATCAACAGCAACTACCAGGCGCCGCGCCACCGCGTCCTGCAAGACGGGCGCTGCTACGACTGAAGCACTGGAGGTTTTGCCACTTGCAAATGCGAAAAAGCCTCGTCCAACACCACCAAGGGGCTTATTTTCTGCAAGCAGGCCGTTATCTTCCATTTTATCGGCGCGACATGGAGCCTAATCGAAAAAAAAAACATATCTTTGCCCGATGGTGGGCACACGCTGGATACAGCCATACGCCCATCATTGATAATCAGAAACCAAACCGACATTTAACATAATGGCAACAGGAAAAGTAGACGCCCTGCTGGGCATTGTCTTCGGCGACGAAGGCAAAGGAAAAGTGGTGGATTTCTTCACCCCGCATTATGACGTGGTAGCTCGTTTTGCTGGCGGCCCGAACGCCGGACACACCATCATCTTCGATGGCAAGAAATTCGTGCTCCGCTCCATTCCTTCTGGTATCTTCGACGAACAGAAAGTCAACATCATCGGCAACGGCTGCGTCATCGCTCCCGACCTCTTCATGGCTGAAGCTCATGAACTCGAGGCTGCTGGATATGCCTTGACTGAACGTCTCCACATCAGCCGACGCGCCCACCTCATCCTCCCAACCCACCGCGTGCTCGACCGCGCTTATGAAGCGGCCAAAGGCAAGAGCAAAGTGGGAACAACGGGAAAAGGCATCGGCCCAACTTATAGCGACAAGGCCGCACGCATCGGCCTCCGCGTGGGCGACATCCAGAACAACTTCGAAGAGAAATATGAGGCGCTCAAAAACCGCCACCTCCAGATTCTCAAAGACCTCAACTACACCGACTTCGACATCACCGAAGAGGAAAAGAAATGGCTGGAGGGCGTGGACTACATGAGAAAGTTCCACCTCACCGACACAGAAATCGAAATCAACCGCTATCTATCTGAAGGCAAGAAGGTATTGGCCGAAGGCGCACAGGGCTCTTTGCTCGACATCGACCACGGCACCTACCCCTTCGTCTCTTCTTCAAGCACCACGAGCGGCGGCGTATGCACCGGCCTTGGTGTGGCTCCCAACAAGCTCGACCACATCTTCGGTATCTTCAAGGCCTACAGCACACGCGTCGGCAGCGGTCCGTTCCCCGTTGAACTCTTCGACGAAACGGGCGACACCATCCGCCACATCGGTAATGAATATGGCGCTGTCACGGGACGCAACCGCCGCTGCGGCTGGCTCGACCTCGTGGCTCTGAAATATGCCATCATGATCAACGGCGTGACCGACCTCATCATGATGAAGGGCGACGTCCTCGATTCGTTCAAGAAGATCTATGTCTGCACGGCCTACCGCAAAGATGGTGAAATCACCACCGAAATGCCTTACGACACCGAAGGCTGGGAAGCTGTTTACGAAGAACTGCCAGGCTGGAACACACCGCTGACGGCGCTCCGTAGCGAAGAGGAACTGCCACAGCTCTTCAAGGACTACATCGAATATATCGAAAAAGCAACCGGCACGCCAATCACAATGGTTTCTGTCGGTCCAGACCGCGACGCAACCATCATGCGCAAGAAATAAAAGCGTCTCCGACGCTCATACAGACGGTTTTCAAACACCCTCTTCCCGCCAAGCGGGGCGAGGCGTTTGAAAACCGTCTTTTTTTACGCTACCTCCCCGATGCCACGCGCCAAGGCGCTTTCCACCTCTGGCAAGAAAAAAATGACGCATATACCATGATGATTTAAAAAAAATGAGTAGCTTTGTCTTGTAAGTCTTTCAAATACCAAAATTTACATGTGGGCTAACATCTTGCTTTGGGCTATCGTCGTCGTGTACATCGGACTCATCTTGAGCACGGTGACGGTTGTGCTACTCGAAAACCGACAGCCAGCCAAGACCATTGCATGGACCATCGTCTTGGTCATGCTGCCCATCGTCGGTTTCATCATCTTCTATTTTTTCGGGCAAAACATCCGCAAGGAACGCTACATCAGCCGCCGCCAATACAGCCTGCTCACGCAACGCATGATGGCCGACGTGGCTGACATCGCCACCACGGAAGCGCCGCCGCGCTATGCGCCGCTCGTGCAGCTCTTTGAACATACCAACCACGCCATCCTCACGCCAGCCAAACATATCGACTGCTACACCACGGGCGCGGAATGGCTGCAAGCGCTCTTGAGGGAATTTGGCAAGGCGAAGGAGTGTATCATGCTCGAAACCTACATCATCGACAACGATGCCGTTGGGCGTCTGGTGCGCGATGCGCTCATCGACAAATGCCGTCAGGGCGTCCGCGTGATGTTCATCTACGACGACGTGGGCTGCTGGAACGTGAAGCAACCATTCTTTCAGCCCATCATCGACGCGGGAGGGGAAGTCCATCCCTTCCTGCCAGTGCGCTTTCCAAGCATGACCCACAAAGTCAACTATCGCAACCACCGCAAACTCTGCATCATCGACCGCCGCGTGGGTTTCATCGGCGGCATGAATCTGGCCTTGCGCTACGTGAGCTGCCGCTGCCGTCCTTGGCGCGACATGCACCTGCGCATTGAAGGCGGGGCCGTGGCTGATATGCAACGCCTCTTTCTGACCGACTGGGTGTTTGTGACTGGAAAACAGGACCTCTCAACGGACAGACTGCCCATGAAAACGCCGACACGCCCCGCTGCCGACGATGAAGGGGCTTTAACACAGCCGTCCTCCACCCTACTGCAAATCGTTCCCTCGAATCCCGTTTCGCGCTACCCCGAAATCATGTACGGACTGACGTGGATCATCCAGCACGCCAAGCGTTACATCTATATCCAAACGCCGTATTTTATGCCGACGGAACCTGTATTGCAAGCCATGCAGACAGCGGCGATGAGCGGTGTTGACGTCCGCCTGATGGTGCCTTCGCGCCCCGACGGTTTCTGGCTGAGATGGGTGAACGACAGCTATTTCACGGTAATCCTACAGGCAGGCATACGTGTCTTCACCTACAACAACGGCTTCCTCCACAGCAAATGCGCCGTGGCCGACGATGATTGGTGCACCGTCGGTTCGTCCAACATGGACTTCCGCAGTTTTGAAAATAACTTCGAGGCCAACGCTTTCATCTATGGAAAGAAAGCAGCCACCAGCGTGAAAGAGATTTTCATGAAAGACCTGAACGCCTGCACGGAAGTCAGAATCAACCAATGGCGCAAACGCCCTTGGCGACGTCGACTGCTGGAATCATACACGCGTATTCTGGCGCCGCTCTTATAAACCTACAAACCAACAGTTTAGTAATGGTAAGTAGGTAGGTATTCAAAAATATTTTTCACCATTACTAAGAAATATTCCTTTCCCCCCGCTTTTTCTTTTCTCTGCTCCAATGATTTTCCACAAACCATTTGCCCTCCTTTTCCTTTTCTTCTTCCTGCTCGCCCTGCCCGCCGCGGCCTCGCCCGTCGACATCATCAGCGCGAGAGCAACAGCATTGGCGTTTCTGGAAAGGAAAATGCCGCCGCAAGGCAGAAACAAAGCAGAAAAGAAGCGGCAGGCCGAGCGGCTTTCGGCCTTGCGCCTTCTGAAATCAATGCCCGCCGCCCACATTTTCGCCACGCCGCAAAGCGATTTCGTCATCGTGGCAGCCGACAGCCGTCTGCCTAAAATCCTGGGCTATGGCATCCGCCACGGCAACGCTGCTGAAAATACTACCACTGGAGTGGCCGCCGACACCGCCGCCGACGCGCCGACACCACTGGCATTGCGGCAGCTATTGGGAAGTTACGGGCGATGTGTCAACACCAGCATTTCTATCTCCACCGCCGGCCCCGACGGCGGAGCGCCCGTTGCCCCGCTGCTCTCGTTCACGCGCCATCAGGAAGCGCCCTACAACGCCTTCTGCCCCTACTATCAAAATGACGACGGCACGCTGAGCGAGGAGCGCTGCGTTGTCGGCTGCGTGGCAACGGCCTTGGAGGAAGTTATTTCCTACCACCGCCGCACCATCGTCTTGGCCGACACGCTCCACGGATGGACCACACCGCATTACACCATCAACGACATTCTTCCTGGCACATCGGTCAACACGCGCCTCATTGCCGACAACTACAACGACCCCGCGAACTACACGGCGGAACAGGCGGAGGCTGTGGCAAAACTCTCGTATATGCTCGGCGTGGCCGCCCACATGAACTGGACACCATCGTCAAGCGGCAGCAGTGCCGCCCGTCCTGTCGAAGCCTTGAAGCGTGCTTTCGGCTTTGGCTATGTCCACTATGCCGACAGCTATAAATACCGTCCTGACGATTGGCTCTCAATGATGCGCAACGAATTGCGCCAGGGCCGCCCTGTCTTCTACACGGGAAACGCTATGCCGCTCAACGGCCATGCCTTCGTGGTGGACGGACTGGACGAGGACGGCTTGTTTCACGTCAACTGGGGAACGAACGGGGACTTCGATGGCTTCTTCCGCCTCGACATTCTTTATGCCAACGAACCGTCATACGACACAACGCCAGAGGGTGCCCAGGCTGGTTTTTTCACCAACCATCAGGCCATATTCCTACATCCCGACCGCCTCAACGTCAGTCTGCCCGACACCTTGCAGCGAACGGGACTTGAATTGATTGTCGACTCGCTCGCCTTCCTCCTTGAGCCAGAGCACGGCAAGGAGACACCAATTCGTTTGTGGGTGCGCAACACGGCCGCCTACCCCGTCACCACGTCCTTGGAGTTTTTCACGAACGACGCCGCCGACCTCCATCCCTTTGAAGACGGCAGCTATTGCGCCCTCACCTGCGTCACACTCCAACCTGGCGAGCAACGCCAACTCTCGGTGAATCTCTATTTCAAGAAGGGAGGGGAATATATTTTGCGCCTCTCTCCCGATGATGTCCACATCATCTACGAACGCCCCGTCAGGGTGCCGTGGGGAGAACCTGCAAAACTCACCGCCGCCACACCGCAACTGTCGTTCCCCGAAGCGGGCACCTTGCAAGTGGAGGAAACCATCAGCAACGATGCGGCGGCAGGACGCGCCGGCCTGTGTTTCTATTATGAAGTGTTTAAGGGCCGCGACTACCTCCACGGCGGTGTGGTCCATCCGCTCTTCTGCTACGCCGCCCCCGGCGAGACGGTCAGACACACCGTCAAATTCCGCGCCCTGGAAGCTGGAGAGGAATACACGCTCTACGTGCGTCGCGGCTGGGGCGACATCTGCCACACGCTCCACTTCACGGTGCCTTCACCAACAAGCATCTCGATCCCCGCCTTTTCCGCCGACGACAATGCCGGGAAAACGGCAGGAAATAGATACGACCTCTTGGGCCGCCGCGTCCGACACGGCCGCCGCGGCCTCCCACACATCGCCAACAGGCGCGTTGTCATTGAATAGCAAACCACAAAAACCTCATCCATTATGACTTTCGACAAAAAATACTTCGAAGAAAACGAACCACGTTTTCTCGCCGAACTCTTCAGCCTTATCCGCATTCCGAGCATCAGTGCGAAACCGAGCCACAAGGCCGACATGACGCGCTGCGCCGAGCGTTGGTGTGAACTTCTCGTGGAGGCTGGCGCCGACCACGCCCGTCTGATGCCGTCGGCTGGCAATCCGCTGGTGTATGCCGAGCGACACGTTTCCGACGATGCCCGCACCGTGCTCATCTACGCTCACTATGACGTGATGCCCGCCGAACCGCTTGAACTTTGGAAAAGCAATCCTTTCGAACCTGAGGTGCGCGATGGCCACATCTTTGCCCGCGGTGCCGACGACGATAAGGGACAGGCGTTCATTCAAGTGAAGGCATTTGAATATCTTGTTCGCAACAACCTCTTGAAACACAACGTGAAATTCATCTTCGAAGGGGAAGAGGAAATCGGTTCGCCGAGCCTGGCCGCCTTCCTTGAAGAGCACAAGGAACTGCTGAAATGCGACATCATCCTCGTTTCCGACACGAGCATGCTGGGCGCCGACCTCCCCTCGCTCACCACGGGTCTGCGCGGACTGGCCTACTGGCAGATTGAGGTGACGGGCGCCAACCGCGACCTTCATTCTGGACATTTCGGCGGCGCGGTGGCCAACCCCATCAATGTGCTTTGCAAACTCATCGCTGACGTGATTGACGAAAATGGTCGCATCACCATCCCACACTTCTACGACGACGTGGAGGAAGTGCCAGCGGCCGAACGCGAGATGATTGCCGCCATCCCGTTTGATGAGGAAGCCTACAAACAGGGGCTCGGCGTGGAAGCCCTGCAAGGCGAAAAAGGCTACAGCACGCTGGAACGCAATTCCTGCCGCCCTTCGTTTGATGTCTGCGGCATCTGGGGCGGATACACCGACGAAGGGGCGAAGACCGTCATCCCGTCGAAAGCCTATGCCAAGGTCTCCACACGCCTTGTGCCACACCAGCAGCACGAAAAGATTTCACAGCTTTTCATCGACTATATTAAGGAAGTGGCACCGCGAAGTGTCAAAGTGGAAGTCACACCGCTCCACGGCGGTGAGGGCTACGTCTGCCCTATCACCATCCCCGCCTATCGCGCAGCAGAAGATGGTTTCACGCAAGCCTTCGGCAAACGCCCACTGGCAGTGCGCCGCGGCGGCAGCATCCCCATCATCAGCGATTTCGAGCGCGTGCTCGGCGTGAAAACAGTTCTCATGGGCTTCGGTCTTGAAAGCAACACCATCCATTCGCCCAACGAGAATTTCCCTCTCGACATATTCAGAAAGGGCATGGAGGCCGTGGCGGTGTTCCATCAGCGCTACGACGAACTGGAAGGATAATCGCCGGAAACACATACACTATCTTTATAAGTAGGTGTTCAAAATTAGTTTATTTTGAACACCTACTTAACATACCTCTACTACCAACCCATGAAAAAAAACATTCTAAAAACGCTGCTCCTGGCGGTGTTGCTGCCGACGGCCGCCGTTGCACAGTCTGACGACGCTTCAAGCATTTCCAAAACCATTGACTTTGCCACGAAACAAGTGGGACTGGAAACGGCCGCTATCCAGAAAGCCAAGAAACCGCTCAATCCCGTGACGCTCAACAAGAAGGGCGAAGTGAGCTACTGCAGTCCTTACGACTGGCGCAGCGGCTTCTTCCCCGGCACCTTATGGTATCTCTACGAACTCACTGGCGATGAGCAGTGGGCCAAGCAGGCGGAATACATGACGACCTCCATCGAATCGGCTAAAACGCTGACGAGCCACCACGACGTGGGCTTCATCATCAACTGCAGTTTCGGCAACGGCCTGCGCCTGAAGAACGTCAAGGGATATAAGGACGTGATGGTGCAGGCGGCGAAGTCGCTCGCCACCCGCTTCCGTCCCGGCGCTGGTGTCATCCAGTCGTGGAACGTCAACAATCCGAACAGTTGGCAGGCCAAGAGGGGCTGGGAATGCCCCGTCATCATCGACAACATGATGAATCTCGAACTGATGTTTAAAGCCACCCAGCTTTCTGGCGACTCGACTTACTACCGCATCGCCGTGAGCCACGCCGACCAGACGCTGAAAAACCAGTTCCGCCCCGATGGCAGTTGCTACCACGTGGTGGACTATGCCCTGCGCGATGGCGCCGTGCGCCACAAGCAAACGGCCCAGGGATATGCCGACGAGTCGGTGTGGAGCCGCGGGCAGGCATGGGCTGTCTATGGCTACACGATGTGCTACCGCTATACGCGCTTCGACTGCTACCTGCAACAGGCCCGCAAGACGCTCCAGCTCATGCTTTCTCATCCGCGCATGCCAAAAGACCTCGTGCCTTATTGGGACATGGAAGCGCCCAAAATCCCCAACGAACCGCGCGATGCTTCTTCAGCGGCCGTCATCGCTTCTGCGCTCTACGAATTGATGACGCTCGACATGGGCCACGCTGACGAATACAAGGCAACGGCCGACCGCATCATGAAGAGCCTCGGCTCGAAAGCCTATCGTCCGAAACTCGGCGAAGCGGGCCATTTTCTCTTGCTGCATTCTGTGGGCAGCATCCCACACAATTCTGAAATTGACGTCCCGCTCAACTATGCCGACTATTATTACTTGGAAGCGCTTTCAAGAAAGGCATACATTGACCTCTATTTCCAAAAGAAAAAATAAATGCTGAGAACAAAATTCTTCCTTTGCCTGCTGGCTTTGGCCTTGGGCACACCGCTGGCAGGCCGACCGAAGGTGGTGCTCTCCGTGAGCAATCCTGGCAACAGCCAACGCGCAGAAGTCGTTTCCTTCGACATCCGCAAGATATGGCAGGCACTCGACGTTCCAGAAGGCACCCCGCTCATCGTGCGCAACGCCTTCCGCCAGCAAGTGGCGAGCCAGGCTGGTGCCGATGGTTCTCTTCTCATCGAGACTTCTGTCTTGCCGCAGGGGACGGCCGCATACACGGTGGAAGCTGGAAAGCCGATGGCTTACGAACCTTTTGTGGGCGGAAAATCCTATCCTTGGCGTGTTGACGACTTTGCTTGGGAGAACGACAAATGTGCCTACCGCGCCTACGGCCCTGCCCTGCAAAAGACAGGCGAGCAGGCCTACGGCATCGACATTTGGCTGAAGAGCACACCCCATCTCGATGTGGAGAAACGCTACGAAAGCGAGCGTCGGGGCCTGGCGGAAGCCGCCGCACTGCGGAAGCAGGGACGCAGCCAAGAGGCCGATTCTGTTCTCCTTGCCACGACCTACCACCGTGACCACGGCACGGGGCTCGACTGCTACAAGGTGGGGCCGAGCTTGGGATGTGGCACGCCAGCAGTGCTGCTCGGCGACAGTCTCGTGCTGCCCTGGTGTTTTGAGCGCTACGAAGTGAAGGAAAACGGTCCGTTGCGCTTCACCGTGGAATTCACCTACCCCGCCAAACAGATAGGCAAGGAAATGCTGCGCGAGCACCGACTCATCAGCCTCAGCAAAGGCGATTATTTCAACCGCATGACCGTTTGGTATGAAGGCATGAAGAAGAAGAGCCAGATAGACGTATGTGGCGGACTGGTGGTACACACCAAACGCACTGCCGACCTCACGCTCGCCGACGATTTCATCGCCTATACCGACCCCACGGACAACGCCGCCCGCCACAACTTCGAGATTTACGTGGCTGTGGTGTTCCCCGATGGCATCAACGAGACGCGCCTCATTAGAGACCCGCACCACGAGCGCCAGGGCATCATCGGCAATGCCATAGGCGTGAAACGCGGCCTCAAAGCCGATGCCACCTTCACCTATTGGTTTGGCGCCTCGTGGCACAAGAGCGGAACGGCAGACCAGGCCGCATGGCTATCGCAAATCAAGCGATTTGTCAGCAACCAACGACAGCCACTTCAGCTGAGCATCAGCAAGAAGGAATAAAGATTCCAGCCAATCTGCCAATGGCTTCAAAAGAATGAGACTATACGCCAGAGAAAAGGGTGTTCTAAAATTTGCGTTTTAGAACACCCTTTTCTCTGGTCTTTTATTGCAGCCCCATTATTCTCTTAGTAATGGTGCTCTAAAAATGCTCTGTAGTGATACATAACACTATCATAGATTTTTTCGGCTGATTTTGTATATGCGCTCGGATGATACGAACAGAAGATAAGAACACCCGTCGGTTTGTGAAGCCGAATGGAGTTGTATTCCTTTCCTATACTGGTTAGCTCCTCTTGCGGAAACATATCTAAAACGAATCTGTAGATGTACTGGCTGGCACAGACAATCATAGTAGGAGCCAGAATCTCTATTTCCCTCTTGAGGAAATCACCGTAGTTACGAAGATGCCATTTCAGTTCTTTGTCATCGAGCTTTCCGTCCCCTGGCTGTTTTTTGCATTCAACTATGGCAAAAGGCTGGGTGTTAAAGAAATCCTTTACTTCATCAAAGTGCTGCGCTACTTCGCCATACCACCATGAATTATCTTTGTCTGCTTTTGACAACCCCCAAAGGAGGAAAGCGAGATTTCGTAGGAAGGGTGTTTCTAAGTTCCTATTTGCTTCTTTAGTTTTGTGGTGCTTGGCGGTATTCTTCTCTGTATCTATCAACCATTCACGGATGTCTTCGTCCCATTTTTCAGCACCATCTTGATTCTGATCTTTCAACAAGAACAAAATACGATTACGTGAAGAAAACCATGCCTCTTCATTTTGACCAATAGGGTTTTTATTATACATCAGCCCATCCCTTGTAAAATGAGATGTACTGTCTTGCTCTTTCATTTTGGATTTCCACTCAACAAAGAGGTTGTCCAGATCGTTTTCAATTGCCTGAGGTGGCAAACCATAACGAGCCGCAGACTGTTGTAAAACAAGACGCTGTTGGTTCTCAGTAAGTTGGAAATAATTATTCAAATGCTGCTGCTACAATTTTCCGTACCCATACAGGCATTAGCTTTAAGTCGCTAAGCACCGATTCTTTCTCTTCTTTCTGGAGCAGAAAGATTATCTGACTAATCTGCCCCATAGTGACATTTTCCTTTTTGATTGACTTCAACGCTGAATTTACAAGCATGGCCAAATGGTTCTTAAAAGACAGGTTTTTAGGTGCGGTATTTTTAAATTAAAAGTGAAACATGAAACTGGACACCCTACACATTAGTCTAAAGTTTCCGTCTCCCGGATCCACATAGGTGTATTCACCTATACATGTTCCTACATAGCACGTTCCTCCTTCTGGAATAGGATCAAGTCCAGCTCCACCGATTACAAACTTCATCTCATCATCAGAGAGAAGAGATATCGATTTTGTTACTTTAAGTTGTTTTGATTTTATTGAAAAAATTAGATTAAACATTTACCATAAGGCATTTATATCCATATAATTGAGAATAACAATTCTCTTCCACGCATACGATAGTCGTAGGTGTAGGAATTCAGACCGCTGTACACGGTGTAGTTGTAACTCTTCTTGTTGAGCAGGTTGTTCATCTCCAGGCGCAGACGAATCTTCTTCTTGCTTATCTTGTATTCCGCACGGGCGTCCAGTAGCAGGGAAGTCTTGTGGTCTACGTCCATCAGTGTCGTGTAGCGCCATTCCCCGCTGGCACGCAGGTTCAGGGACTTGATAGGGATGTATGTGAGGGTGAGCCGCTGGCTATAGTTGGTGAGCCTACTGCGCTGTTCCGCTGTATGCTGCCGGGTCTGCTCGCCTTCCACGCGATAACTGGCCTCAAACTGATCAATGGGGTTGGTCCGCACGTTGAAGTAAGCGCCATAGCCACTGCCGTAAACGGTAGTGGATTTGCCAGAGGAAAACATTTCGGCATTCGAGCGTGTGTAGTGCCAGCCGACCACAAGGTTCGTCTTGGCAGAAAGCAGATATTTGCTCAGCTCCCCATCCACAAACACGTTATTGCTCGTGTTCCCTCTCATCTGTTCGGTGAGCGACATGTCATTACCGCTCATGTCCTGACCACGCATCGTGTTACTGAAGTTGCGCGTGTAGCTGACGCTGGTGTGGTACGACCAGAACGAGAGGGGCAGTTGCCATTGATAAGCCAGGCGCGAGCGGCTGGTGCGCCCCGTACCAAACAGTCCAGAGCGCGTTTGCAGGGTGCGGTAGTCTGTTTGGATAGGATTGCCCAGCAGCGAGAAGTAATCACCATAACTATGCCACCAGTCCGTGCGGCCTTCAAAGTAGGAACTGGCGTTGAGGATGAAATGAAAGAACATGCTGGCATCCGCAAAGCAACGATTGAACATCATCCGGCAACCGGCCAAACGGTTCTCATAGTCGTTTCGCAGGAACTTCAGTGGCACATCCACGGCGACGCGGAAGCGACGGTCGGCCGTCTGGTAGTCCATGCTCGGTGCCACGTTCATTTCCATGTCCCACCCCGCCAGATCATTGCCCACAGGGTCTTGTTTGCGCTCCAGCTCCGTCTGTAGCGAACCGGCATTCAGCGTGAAGGTGACGGGAAGCGCGAGGGTGAGGCCGGGCAGCACCTCATAACCCGTGTAGAACCTCTCGCGTGTCCTGAACATACGACTACGTGCTTTCTGCAATGCCAACTGTTCTTCTCCCAAGCGGATGTTCAGTGCCCCCTCCGGTGTTTCGGAATACTGCATCTCACTCTTCAGCCGCCACTTCCATTTCTTCTGCTTCTTTACCAAGGAGAAGCTGTTGCGCACGTCCAAAGCATTCTGGTCCTGCACCTGTCGATAGCGGTCGCTGTTGATGGCGGCATCCCCTTCCGCGTTGGCAAACTGCCCGTAGAGCGAAAAGGTGTTTTCAATCAGGCGCAAATCTTTGTTGGAGCGATACTCCACATCCATCGTGGCCTTGTGCTTCTTATGCAGGTAGTCCAATCGCTCGTTTGTTTCGTAAAGTTCATCGCCCAGTTGGTATTTCGACGCGATGGCGTAGCTGTAGTCGCTTCGCTCGTGCGTATAGTTGGCGTTCACCTTCAGTTGGGTGTCCTCGGTCAGTTTCTGCAAGGCGTTGGCGCTGAACAACTCGTTGCGCTGTTTCTTATAACGATATTCGGCAAAAGGCGGGCGACCTCCGGCAATCAGCGGAAGTACCTGCTCGGTTCCCGAGTTCCACGAGATGGCACCGAAGTGGCTCTGCGTCTCATTCACGCCCAAGCGGCCTTCGTTGGACAGTTTCAGCGTGGTGAGCAACTGGAATGTCTTACGAAACAGCATGGCGGTGCCGCTCGCGGCATACAACGGATTCCTGTCATCCTCCAAGCCCGCACGCAGCTCATACGTGCCGAACGGCTTGATTTTGGCTTTCTCCGACAGGCGGATGTTCAGAGCTACATCGGCAGTCAGCTCGTTTTTGTCCACCTTGTTGTGCTGGTGATGACGCAAGACCTCTACGCCGGTCACCTTGTCTACGGGGATATTGCGCGTAGCCAGATTGTATCGTCCGCCCAGCAGGTTCAGTCCTTCGATATAGAACTGGCTGATATCGCGCCCCATATAACTGATGACTCCGCTCTCGCTGACCTTGATGCCTGGGATACGCTTCAGCCCGTCCTCCAGGCTTACATCCATGCCTGTGGCGAATTGCCCCGTGAAAAAGCGCAACGTGTCGCCACTCTGCTCCACAGCCGGTGCTTTCACGATCACCTCGCGCAGGGATTCCTCGCCAGGCGACAAGACCGCATCAAGTGTGGTTTGCCCTACAGACAAGTCAAGTATCCGATTGGCATAGTTCAGTTTCCGCACGTTCACCATCAGCTTTCGTTTGGCGTGGGCCTCGGGTATGGTCAGTTTGTAACTGCCGTCCTGCCTGCTATTTCCGAAAGTCACGTTCTTGTCGCCGTCATACACTTGAACGATGGCTCCGGCCAGCGGTTTCCCGTCCGCCGACATTATCTTTCCGTTCAATGTGCGCTGGGCAGAAGCAGACAAAGCGGCAAACAAAGTCAGGAATAAGGTAAGGCAATAACGTAGCATATCGTTTTTTTATTTCAGTTCCAGCGATTGAAAATAGTTGAACGCATAAGCGCCCAAGCGCCCCCGCACGGGCATACTTGATACAGGATAACGCACACGGTTAATTTCAATGTAATTCCCGTGCTCCTCATAGAATTCCCTGGGGCGCAAGAGAAACTGCGCTCCGAGGGCATCGTTATAATAAGGCTTGTAATATTGCGCTCGTCCAGTTTTATCTTGTTGCGGTGGACGATGAACTTGTCCCTCGTGGTCTTTTTATCCCCCCACATCACTCACCTCATTTATGGTCAGACCTTTGCCTTTCAGCAGGGAGTATGCTTCGAAACGATGCGTCCCTGACGTATCCTCCGCCTTCAGAATCAGTCCTGAAAATCCGTAAAATTTCCACGGGCCGCTGCTGATGGGCAGGTCGGGGGGGGTACCAAGCTATCCATTCCCTTCCCTCGTATTTCAGACGGGCCTTCCTACACTTATAGCCCATCACTTTTTTGTCGTTCCATCGTCCATCGCCCAATCCGCGGGCATGAGTTCCTGTTAAATGTAGAAGCCAGGATGTACAAACTCACGGACTTTCATGCTCCCGTCCCCCAAATACGGATGACAGATGAAGGTGTAGGCGTTGATACCGATGCCAAACATATCCACGACGATGCCTTGATTGTCTCGGGATTCTCTCGGTTAAGGAAGACATACTTGGTCAGATCGCCATATTGCGTAATACTGTCCCCGACCTCCAGGATGCTTAGAATGGAATCTGTTACGGGTTTATGCTCACTGTCTTGTGTGGCGATGTAGTATTTATAAAGTATAAAGGACACGGCAAATGTCAATGGGAACCGCAATCATTATGTGGGCATATAGACAGAAGCATACAGACCACACATACCTTACTCTTGTAGTATTCCAAACCGAAAATAAATTTCGTAAATGAAAAAATTTCTTTAGGAAGTCCGACTCAAGCATAGCAACAAAGGTTTCATGGATGCAAAAATAATGTTTTCTATCGAATTAACAAAATAACTAGGGTGTCCTGTTCGTTGTACCAATTTTAGCTCACTTTTCTAAGTGTTTTGGTTCGTTCTGTAACCCGGTTTTTGGACAGGTGCTCGGTTGACAAAGTGCAAATGTCCTTCAGGTTAACATTTACAATACGCTCTTTTAAATTAATTGTTTTTGTAACGGATTCGTTTGCGACTTTTGAGTACAACGTTATCGTCAGGACAAAAGACGTTACACCGTACAGTTTGTTCGGTGACTTCTTGCTCTTGTAGATATGGCTCTCATGTTGGGTGGCAGCAAGTATGCCTTGTCTGTCAGATGATACTACAATCGTTTCTTGCCAAGGAGTGTCGTAAACTCCACGAAATCAGATTACTTCTCATATACATTCCTGAGAATTACACACATGGAATGACTGATATCTGCATGGCGTATATGCCTGAAGCCAGTGATGCCATTGACCAGATTGTGGCCATTGTCACTTATGATGTAATCGGGAGTATTTCCTGCAGATTTCTCTGCTGCCTCTATTCTGCCTTGAACATCATCGCTGTTGAAGCCCTTGCCGACCGACATGTCAAGAATTATGACATCCTCGTGCTTTATAGGGCGACTCTGATGCTCGGAAGGAATTGCAAGAGTCAAGAGTAGCTTTTGCCCATTTATGGCAATGCTCTCGTCTACGACCATTGCATACTTCTTATCCTTGCATGGCTGGTCATCCTGATAAACAGAGAGACCAAGTTTCTTCACCCAGTTCTCTACGGTGTTGTAGCACGGAACCTTTCCGAAGGTATCACCCAGTAGCTCGACGAAGATCTCCAAGATGGTCACGACAGTTCGTAGCACACATGGTGTACGCATGTAAATCAAAACACAGAGTTGAATGACTACAAGAGGGTATCTATGTCCGAGAACAGGCTCGAGAGTAATCGACTTTGTTCGTCGGTCAATGTTATCTTCCGAACGTCTTTTTTTATGCTCCTTCTGAGTCTTGTCATACTTAGCCTTGAGCTTGTCTTTCTGAGACACAAGTTTCTTGTTCTCTTTACGAAGACGTTTTACCTCCTCCTAGAGTGACTCTTTATCTTGGTTTGAATCTAACTTTTTCATTGATACACGTACCTTGTGATTATTTTTAAAGTTGCTAAAAATCAACGTGTTATACAAATTTTCGAAAAGCTATTTCGTTATTTAAAACGTTAAATATCAAAGCATAATATTAACAACTTAATGAGGATTTCAGTATCTGTTTTTCGGAACATCTAACTGGACACCCTAATAAATAATATCCTTCTCTACATACAGCCTGCATTCAATTCTCCATGACATCCATAATGAGGATTAACGGCCTGACGTTCGGGGACAATACGTTTGAATGTCGTACCCTATGCATTGAGTTTTACCTCATGCGCATAGAATGTCTCTATCCACTTGGTCGTCTGCACAGTAAACAGATAGGAGGTCTACGAACAGGCCAACCTACGGCTCACATGATTCATTTGACCTAACAAAGACACATCTTTCTGTAATTCAATAATTCTCCATATAAAACTCGCCAGTCAATATCGCCCCATGTACGCTCGTATATAGAGTACATTCTATGGCTCTGAGACATCGTCAAGAACATCATCCAACCTTGATATTCTTACCCGGGATATCGACTATATACTAATGAATCTCACTGTACGTTTCCTTGTCTACCTTATTGGGTTTTCAGTGATCTTTACCTAGCTCGTCGACTCTCTGCGTAGTATTTGGGTGATGCCTCTGCCACAGGTCGTATCAAACAGCTTTGACACTTTTAGACATAAATACTGCCGTGCTCTTCTCAAGTTCTTCATTTTGCCCCATAGAGCATGATTTCAAAATAAGAGCGTTTTCATTATCTTAAAACTCTCGCCCACGAATATATATACGTCACCATCAGCGGGCCTAATCACCTAACGACAAATAATTACCCTTATTTTTCCATCAACAACTTTTTTAGAAAATTAATTGTTCGATAAATAAGTAAAGTCTGCCAATAAAAATCTGGTTATAGTAATGTGAACAAAGTCATCAAACAAAAATGAGACAATTAAACTCAATATAGAAAAGTGTACACCAAATGAACAAAGCCTCAGTTTTTTTAAAAAAATTATTTCAATTCTAATGGCTTATACAAATGGCCATAGCCACCACTTAGTGGTAAACTAATACCATTAATATTTAGACTAGGAGCTAATCCATATTTGTTTTTTTCTTGAGTGATTATAATACTTCTAATATCAGCTTCACTCATATAATATCCAGCATTCTTCGCCCATCTTTTATCACATTTCAAGCGATTTCGAAACGTAATAAATTTATTACGTTCTATTATAATGTCTCTTTCTTCTTTTTCAAAATAAATGTTTTGCGCTTTAACGTTAAATAGAATTTGTGCAATAAATTCATGTGTACCATCTTCACTTTCTGCCTTCAGAATAAGCCCAGGAAGTCCACTCAATTTCCATGGACCGTTAATAGAAGGAATGTCCTCCGTATAATATACCAACCAAGTTCGACCAGCATATTTAGCAAATGCCTTTTTACACCTATATCCTAAAATACTATCTTGACCATCAACAAATACCCAATGATGATTTAGTTGTTCTTCATAAAGATAAAAATTAGGAAGAAGACCCTCCCTTATTGTCTGTTTACCATTTTGAGGAAAATTTTGGTAGATAGTCATTCCATCATTGGATCGAGGATCGCCATTCATATAATCCACAGAGTATCCACTGGGCCTTTTTCCCTGATATGCAGAATAGTCTTCATATTTGGAAACATTATCACCAACTTCTAAAATGGCTATCGTTGAATCATTAACATTCTTTCCGTTGAGGTCGGTTGTTTTTACCTTATGTTTATAAATGCAACAAAACAATGTACAACCAATAGAGTCCAATTTCTCTGCACTAGCAAAAACATTGCCGAATAGAAATATAGAAAGGATGACAAATAAATGTATGATTCTCATATAATAATAGTCCGTTAAAAATTCAACATATCGGCTAAGCGGCTTCTTTCACTATGCCAAAGAGTTCTTTAATAAGTTTAACATTAAATATTCTGTCCGGCTTCATACCGCACTCGCTAAAAAATCTTTTGAGCATATAAGTATTACTCAGATAGGCTTTAGCAGTCCGATGGAGAGCGATGGATAGTACCATTGGCGCATGACCTTTGCAATGTTTACCGATGCTAGTGAAGCATTGAAAGCGAAGTCAAGTTTCTTCAAGTCTCTTGCCTGGCAATCATTGAGTCC